>Ga0206825_1117_pt1 | contig 14372 bp, 12 predicted proteins | sample Alteio_BWOrgCont_79_FD_152875 | JGI IMG/M metagenome (GOLD analysis project Ga0206825, IMG submission 152875) | Enriched cells from forest soil in Barre Woods Harvard Forest LTER site, Petersham, Massachusetts, United States -... | ecosystem: Environmental > Terrestrial > Soil > Temperate forest >...
GTACGCCTGTGCCACAAAGGTGGATTTGGAAAAATCATCGATAACCGATTGATAATCGCGTTGGGCTTCAGCCAAACGGTTTTCTTTTAAATAAGTCTCTCCACGCCAAAAAAGAATTTCATCCTTTTTATCTACCTGTTGACTTAATCCTTCAAACAAATCCAATGCCTTACCGTATTCTCCATGCAAAAAATCACATTGCCCCAACAATAATTTAGCGGTGGGCATATTGGGACTTTGCGGATACTTGTCCAGAAAATCCTCCAAATACCGTGTGGCCACATCACTGAACCCGTCATTAAAAGCTTGCTGGGCTGCTGACAAGAGGTCAGTTTCAGTGGTTTGGGCAGAAGCTAAGCTAGGCAGTACAACCAAGAATAAACAAAAAAGAATTGAACGAATCATTTATATTTCCTTCGCAGCATGCGTGAATGTGTTAGAGATGGGTAGGTATTGTATATTTGGCACAATAAGGAATTTTTCGCCAAATGTCTTCGAGGATTTATAACAAAAATGTTCCAAATAAAGAGAGTCTTTAGAACATTTTTGTTATAAACCGAAGAAGACGGCGAAAATATTCCGTGCCGAATATACAATACCTACCCAATCTCTATCGCGCTAAATTGCATCGCTGGACGAGCAAATGTTTGAATAAAATGCATGCTATTATAACAAGTTTACCTGGATTTGTTTAAGAATTGTTTCAAGTATTTACCTGTATGTGATGTAGGATGACGCACAATGTCTTCAGGCGTCCCTGCAAAGATGAGTTCGCCTCCCTTGTCACCGCCGTCAGGCCCCAGGTCAATGATATAATCAGCACTTTTAACCACGTCTAAATTGTGTTCAATGACAAGCACCGTGTTGCCGCGGTCAACCAAGCGCTGTAAAACTTGCAAAAGTTTATCAACGTCGGCAAAATGCAGGCCGGTGGTAGGTTCATCCAAAATATAAAAGGTGCGTCCCGTAGCTGGCTTGCATAATTCACTGGCAAGCTTGACCCTTTGGGCTTCACCGCCAGACAAGGTTGTCGCAGCCTGGCCCAAACGGACATAACCCAAACCCACATCGTTGAGCGTTTGCAGGACTTGCTTGACACGGGGAATGCTATCAAAAAGATCCACCGCTTCAAGCACCGAAAGATTGAGCACATCCGCGATATTTTTCCCCTTAAATTCAACCTCCAGGGTCTGGTCTGTGAACCTGCGGCCTTTGCAAATTTCACATTCAACATAGACATCCGGTAAAAAATGCATTTCAATTTTCTTGATACCGTCCCCGCCGCAAACTTCACAACGTCCACCCTTGACATTAAAACTAAACCGCCCGGGTTTATACCCGCGCATTTTAGACTCTGGCAATTGGGCAAACAAATCACGGATATCACTAAAAACACCTGTATAGGTCGCGGGATTGGAACGCGGGGTGCGGCCGATGGGTGATTGATCAACCACGATAACTTTATCAATATGTTGTATGCCTTCGATTTTCTTATGCCTCCCAGGCGTCACCTTGGTGCCATAAATCTTATGGACCAGCGCATGGTGAAGGATATCCGTCACCAAGGTTGATTTGCCTGAACCTGAAACACCTGTCACGCAAACAAAGGTCCCCAAGGGAATGCTCACATCCACATCCTTTAAATTATGCTCGGATGCTCCGATGATCTTTAAAAAATCTGTCTTGATAATTTCCCGACGATTCTCAGGCCTTTTGATTTGGTAATCACCCGCCAAATACTGTCCGGTCAAAGATTCTTTGCACTTGACCAGACCTTCAACCTCACCAGCATAAATCACTTCTCCGCCATGCTCGCCGGCACCTGGCCCTAAATCAATCACATAATCCGCCCGGCGTATGGTGTCCTCATCATGTTCGACGACAATCAAGGTGTTTCCCAGATCGCGCAGGGCATGCAAGGTGGCTAAAAGGCGGTCATTGTCCTTTTGATGCAAGCCGATGCTGGGCTCATCCAAAACATAGATCACACCCACCAGGCCGGAACCTACCTGGGTGGCTAAGCGTATGCGCTCTGCTTCCCCGCCGGAAAGTGTCGCAGACCGTCTCTCCAGACTTAAATACTCCAAGCCCACATTGATACAAAAATCAAGACGACGGTTGACCTCTTTTAAGATTTCTTCACTAATAATCTTTTTATCTTTACTCAAATTCAAGCTGTTAAAGAATTGTTTAGCTTCCTTGATTGAAAGACCTGTTAATTGGGCTATGTTCTTGTCCGCAACCTTGACAGCTAAAGATTCCTTCTTAAGGCGTAGCCCCTTACATTCAGGACATGGAGATTCTGACATAAAGGAAGCTATTTCTTCCTTAAGCCAATCGCTGTCAGTTTCCCTAAATAAACGTTCAAGGTATTTGACAACACCTTCAAAAGGTTTGCCCCATACCTCATCCTCGGAACCATAAAAAATGATGCGTTTAAATTTTTTATCTATCTCATTAAATGGCAAATGGGGATCTACCTTATATAGACGGCCGATTTCCCTTAAAACAGCGCGATAATACATCATGTAGCCGCGCTGGCCTCTTTTCCAGGGAGCAATGGCTGTGACCCACGGTTTGGAAGTGTCCGGCACCAAGGCAAGCGGATCAATTTCCATCTTGGTACCTAAGCCGTTACATTCCGGGCAAGCGCCATAAGGAGAATTAAAAGAAAAAATGCGCGGCTCGATCTCGCTTAAAGAAGTCCCACACTCCACACAAGCATATTTTTCTGAAAAAACCTGATCGGCCTTAAGTCCGTTAAAATCTACCATGACCATACCCTCGCCGGTCTTAAGGGCTGTTTCAACAGAATCAGATAATCGCTTGCGGATATCCGGGCGTATGCTCAGGCGGTCCACCACCACTTCGATGTGATGGATTTTGTACTTGTCGAGCTTAATGGAATCACCCGTCTCATAAATCTTACCGTTGATGCGCATGCGGGCAAAACCGGATTGGGCGACCTGCTTTCCTATATTGCGGTATTCTCCCTTACGACCGCGTATTAAAGGAGCCAAGACATTGATCTTAGTCCCTTCAGGCAAGCTCAAAATAATATCCACGATTTGCTGGGCACTTTGCTGTTCAATTTTCTTGCCGCAAGAAGGGCAAAATGGTGTGCCGATACGGGCAAACAAAAGGCGCAGGTAATCGTAAATTTCTGTTTGTGTGGCCACGGTCGAACGCGGGTTGCGGCTGACGGTCTTTTGTTCAATGGATATCGTCGGAGAAAGCCCTTCGATATGCTCAACAAGAGGCTTTTGCAGTTGGTCTAAAAATTGGCGGGCATAGGCCGAAAGGCTCTCCACATAACGCCGCTGGCCTTCGGCGTAAATCGTATCAAAAGCCAGGGATGATTTACCCGACCCGCTTAAACCCGTGATCACTACAAATTGATTACGCGGGATGGTCAAATCAAAATTCTTTAAGTTATGTTCGCGCGCTCCGCGGATGATAATGCTGTCTTTCATAAGGGAATATTGTATCTAAGAGAAAGTGGATTGTCTACTTGTGAAAAGGAGATGTGGCATTTGTTTCCAAACCCAGCATGGCCAATGGATTTTGAATAGCGACAATACTGAGAATAACACCCTTGACCCCTGTAAAATTGCCCTGCTGAAATTCTGCAAGCATGGCTGGGTCGAGCTTCATTTCGACACCTTTGCCTTCCTTGGCAAGATCCATTTCCATATTTTTGGCGTTTAAATCGATACCCCCTGGGGCCGCAATAGATGCGCCTCTTGCTGAAGGTTTCACTTTTGGATGGACTGTATCATAACGAACAAGTGCTAAATTTAATGGTGTAGCTTCATTGCCCCTGTCAATTAGCTCATGTATTGTTTGCAACTCATAATTTATTTCTTCACCTGTCTTTGACCTTGAAGCCTCTGCCCATTCTCTAGCAGTCTTGACAAGAGCCCCTTGATTGACTAACTGGTCCCTTATTTCTCCAGGACTCATGGATTCAGTTATCCCATACCGGCGAAAAAGTGATGCATGAAAAGATCTTTGTTGAAACTGCGGGGAAAGGTGCTCATAACCTTTGTCCAGCGGTTCTTGTTCCTTTAAAATAACCCTCTTCACTTCCCCAACGACTTGACCAAATGTTCTTCTTGGCGCTGAACCATTCTTACCCTCGGGAACTACTACATCCTTACTAAAAGCACGAACGACTGCTGTCGTAGTCTGGGCAAGAATACTAAGCCTTTCAGCTTCTTCTTTTTCAATCTTGTCCCAGAATTCTTTCATTTTTCCATCCAATCTTGTCATATCGTATTCGAGAAGGCCTTCACGGACTGAAGTTTCAGCTTTTCTATAAATGATATACAGGATTTTTTGGGCTTTTTCCTCACCCATGATCTCTATAAGCTTGTCACAGGCAGCGTACATGACAGGTTCTGGATTTTGGTTCTCTTTACTTGCGGTTTTCACAAAAGACGGCTCCTGCCAATTCGCGATTAGACCAAATAGAAATGCCAACGCTTCCGGATGATACTCCGGACCCAATTCTAAAACAGAAATCTGTGTTATGACATTACGCGCTTCGTTTATGCTTTTAGCACCATCAAAATCAAATTCATAGTCACGTCTCTTATAGTACCTTTTGTAGTACTCAAGTTCTCCGTAGGACTCACGAAATACTTTAAAATGTTGCTCCAAAGACCCAACAATTGACTGACTCACAGCCCTTTGGATTTCTAGTTTTAACCTATCCGGAGAATATGGAGAACCGGCATTATCATAAGCAAAAAAATATTATATCCAAACGGGCCATTAAATCTGCCACATCTTCTCTTAACGGAGACACCCGTAGAATATCCTTGGCTTCTTCATTATCTAAAGACTCATAAAAATCCAGCAAATGCCCTATCCTTTCTGCCTTCTCGCTGGCACCTTTAGCAGAACCCCAGTAGCTCAAAGCCTGGATAGGCGCTCCGACTACGTCATTTTGATAATGGATGTCCCTTTCAACGTCATGACGAAAACGACGTAATTCCAGTAGTGCTCTTTCGACAAAAGGGTTATCCGACTTTATATCTTTAAGAAATCTTATAAATTCCTTCAAGGTCCTTTCTATCACAAAGATATGTTCCAAGAAAGAAACATCAATAGTGTTTGTGTTTTCATAAAAAATTTCCCTGGCATCCCTGCGCACCGCCATATCATTGCCACTGATAGCAATACCTAAAAGACGGCTGCGGTCATCATCTGATATTTCCCCTGAAGACCGGATGCCTGTTAATACCATCTCCTGCATATCTACATATTGCTGATTAATATTTTCTTTTCCCTTCCTAAGCCGCTGAGACATAGGCTCTAACCATGCAGGAATCCCTTTAAGTGCTAACTTATTCTTCTCTCCCTCTTGCTGTAAAATCCACCAAAGGACCCTATGTTTAAATTCAGGATGGACTGAAAAAGATTTGATAAAATCTTGAACCGCCTGGTATCTTTCGGAAAAATCACTTGCTTGGACATATTTATTACAAAAATCATCCAAGGCACGGTATTCTTCTGCTAACTCTTCAATTTGCTTATCTCCTAACAAAGCCAAATCATTGATAAGTTCCCTTATTTTATCTTTTTGGTCAACTAACGATAAGGCATCAATGCTTTGGATCAATTCTTTTTCCCTTTTAAGTAATAAGGCTTCTGTTGCAGGGTTTCTAGATATGCTTTCCTTTAAACTTGCAATGACTGCTAGAGCACCATCTTGAAAAAGTTCTTTGATAGTAGCTTCCACCGGCTGGGCCCAGCCTGCATCATACCTTCCCCATGGAGGGTCCCAGCCTTCATCGTTCATTCGAGATAGCCATTCTGGCTGCGGAATAGAATCGATAAAATCAGGCCTTTTTGATTTCTTATTCTTTTTGTTGTACCTACCGACTCTATCCAACCAATTATCGATAGTTTTCTCACCCCATATTGTTAATTCTTTTGGTGATTTTGATTTAAATAATATTTCAGATAACCAATGGTTATGCCTGGTAACGTGCCTTTCACGCCTCACACCTCCCATGTAATCGTGATCATGATCCATATTACGATATTCATAAAGTTGAGATAATGCCATCTCCCATTCTTTTAATTTTTCCAAAGTTTCTGATTTGGTTAATAGCGCTGGCAAGACGTGTTCGTTAAATTCAGCGAATATATTCATATCTGATCTATCTTCAAAGGTATTCATTACGGAATAATAACTCTTAAATAAGCTCTTTATTACATCAAACAATATTTTAGAATCCTTCTGTGATTTTACTTTAGACAACAATTGTGATCTCACTTTATCTAACAATTGGAATTTCACGTTAAGGGTTTTAACAGACCCCAATGGCAACAAGTAGCCGTTCTCCCTTAAATAATGCATAACCCTTGCTACCTCTGTATACATGATTTCTTTATCCATACTTACCGGCTCTCTTGCAGCTTCCATAGGTGAAGTTGCACTAACTAATGTCTGGCTGGACTGAACAAGATCATCCCTGGGTACGGCACTCAAAACTGCATTATTCGACACAACTTCTGTCGTCACCATTGCCATGTCACCTTGAGCCTTCATGGAGTCATCACCAGGCTGTAATTCTGGTTCACGGACCAGGACGTTGGAAATGCGCCCCAGCACCCCTCCAGAAAAATATTTCCTGGGAACTATTTCCTGTGTGACAGAATCTGTTTCTTCCTTAATGTAATTAAATACACCCTTCTTGTAAGCCCTCAAGTATTGCCGAAAAATCTTCTCTTTTACAGATGGATCATCAGAAAGCACCCCGCTGGTCTTGGCCTTATTACTGTAGACTTGATTCAAAAACGCATTTTTAAGTGCTGCTTTATACCACGCAGCTATAATCATTGAATAAAACATCTGGCGTAATGTTGCAAAATTTTGGCCTTGATTTACTTCTTTTTCAAGAGCAGGAAGGATGATTGCGCGAATGACTTGGGAACTTAAGGTATGGGTGAGAGAAGAAGAAGAAGAAGAAGAAGAAGAAGAAGAAGAAGAAGAAGAAGAAGCAACCGAATGTTTTTGCAAAGACAAGTAATCTTCTTCCAACATGACCTTTAAATGGGAACCCACCACATAAGCTGTATTATTTCGCTCCAAGACCTTGGCCTTGTCTGCGACTATCCATACCTTGTTAAAAGTATTGATCGGAATATCAGTTACACCATATTTTTGCCGGGCTTTTGTATAAACATTGTCCCAAAATTTCTTTCCTAATGCTCTTTCAGGATAAATAAGAGACGCTGTCAATTACTTAAGAACATAGTCCTGGGCCAACATATCCCGTCCCATCTCAGTATTGCCTAGCTCTTGGGGGATTATGCGGTTTTTCTCATAGGGGCTTAAATTCACCCATAGGTCGCCTTCTGTGATTGTTAACGCGGCTAAAAAATACTTGATCAACCTTTGGGATTCAATTTTAAATTCAGCACTGTTGATCTTCAAGCCAGAGTCACCGGTATCCAGGATAAAATCAAAAAGAAGCGGATTATCAGGATGGACCTTTAGACCTTTAATCATGACTGGCGTATACACAGGACTTAAATTCACCATAACCCCAGGTGCCGGCAAATTCAACACCGCTTGAGCGTATACAGGAATAGGCCCTATGCTGCTTGTTATCAAGAAATTCACTAAAGTCAGGACAACTAATGAGGCATTCTTCATAGTCATTCCCCCCTAAAGTAAAGCATACCCTCTAATTTAAGTTTTGGCGGGCAATTTGAGGCTTTTAGAGATAACGCTTTCTTGAGGAATTATCGTCAGAGGATTAGAAAGAAAAGGGACACGTTGAATTTTTTAAAAGAATTCAACGTGTCCCTTTTCTTTATGGATCCCCGACAAAAACATTCGGGGATGACATATACGAAACTTTATTTACGCTTCTTGGTGGCCTTCTTGGCAGAAGACTTTTTAGCGGGGGATTTCTTTACAGCTTTCTTCTTGGTTCCGCCGCGGACCATTTTGGCGCAGGAAATATCGCCTTGTTTATCGATGAAATAAAGATAACCTGTTTCTCTTTTGATACCGACTTTTGCAACTTTCTTGGGAGCTCCACCTTTTTTATCTCCACGGGCCATCTTGGCGCTGGAAATATCACCCTGCTTGTCTACGAAATAAAGGAATCCCTTTTCTTTCTTGACGCCGACTTTTGCGACTTTTTTTGTAGCCATGCTATTGTCCTCCTTGGTTGTATGTTGATTTATTTTTTTAAGTTTCAGGTACCTATTTTGACTCCCTGAAAATATTCTTTCAAAGTCCTTACCGCTGACAAAACAGCCAATAAACTTGTTTTAGGATTATCCGGGCAAACCACATTCTCAGTTTTTGTCACGAGGCGGCCGAACTCACCAATCACCTCAATCTCATGCGAGTTGACCTTAAACTCAGGTGAGGTGGCAATACGGATACGTAATTTATCTTTTGCATTAGAGGCCAGAGCTATGGTTGCTGCCACATTAATATTTTGGGGAAAACATTTCACTGCCTCACGCACATTGCCGTCAAAGAGTATCGTTTCCTTTCTGATCTGTGAAAGATTGATACGTCTCTCCTGCACATAGGCATTGTCAGCAAACCCATAAATGGGTTTACGGGTTGTCAGGGTAATGCGGTCAATGCGCTGCAAACTGGCGGCTTTAATGGCATCAATGCCTGCGATAGCGCCAGACGGGATGAGCACCCTGACACCCTGTTTCTGGGCCAGCTTAAAAATGGATTCGCCTTCGATGAATTTGCCCACACTCATCACCAAGACGTCCTTTTTTGCCATCAGCGCCTGGCGGACTAATTGACGCGTATCAGGAGCGTTGACCGCTTCCACAACCAAATCACTGTTGGCCAAAAGCTCTTGATACGATTTTTTGACAACATTTTTATTTGGAATTTGCTTTTGAAGTTTTTCAGATTTAGCGGGATTGATGTCAAAAAGGGCCGCGACGATGGCTTGACCATCGCATTCGGACTTAATGCTCTTGGCAATCCGTGAGCCAATAGCTCCACATCCGAGGATACCTACTTTGATATTAGCCTTTTCGCGGTTTTTTAATGGAGATGGTGACATTATCAATAAGCCGTGTTCTACTAAAAAGTACTGCCAATGCGATTAAAACTTTACCTTCAAGAACTTTTAAAGGTTCAAGCGTATCTGCATCCACACATGCGACGTATTGAATTTTAGCACTTGAGTGCAAGTTGATAATATTTTGGATAATAGCGATAATTTTTGAAACTGATTTTTCTCCTGCTTGGACTTTAATGGCAGCACTCTTAAGGGCCTTATGCAATACAGACGCTTGGAGACGCTCTTGTGGAGTTAAAAAAACATTACGCGAACTCATGGCCAATCCGTCTTTCTCACGAGCGGTTGGTATCACACGGATAGAAAGAGGAAAATTTAAATCTGCCACCATTTGCTTTAAAACACCCACCTGCTGCGCGTCCTTTTGCCCTAGGTACATGACATCCGGCGCCACCATGTTCAAAAACTTGGCCACAACCGTCGCCACACCTTTAAAATGGCCTGGGCGGTATGCACCGCAAAGGGATCCGGAAATTCTTTCTACGTCGATGTATGTCAAATAACGATTTGGATAAACGACATTATCCGACGGAATAAAAAGAATGTCAACATTTTCTTTAGCAATCATCGTCGCATCCCTTTTAATGTCCCGAGGGTAGCGGCTCAAATCCTCCTTGGGACCGAATTGTTTGGGATTAACATATATACTGACCACACAGATATCACATTCTTTTTTTGCACGGCGCATCAGGGACAAATGGCCTTCATGAAAGTAACCCATCGTCGGAACGAAGCCGATTTTTTGCCCCTTGCCGCGGGCTTTATTAAGCAATTGACGCAACTGTTTTATTGTTTTAACGATGTGCATAATGAGGGATCAATCTCTTCTAAAGGCCCCATCACAAAGGGACGTTCAAGCATCCGCGGATGAGGAATTATTAAACGTGGAGTGATTAATTTAACATCATCGTAGATTAAAATATCTATATCAATGACTCTTGGCCCCCGAAATACTTTTTTGATACGCCCAAGCTTGCACTCAAGATCTTGTGTAACAATAATCAACTCTTCAGGAGAATATGATGTCTCAGCTTTCAAGACAGCATTAAGGTATCGGCCTTGGGGGGGCGCTTCCAGGGGATTTGTTTCAATAATAGTTGAGAGCTTCAAAATTTTTAAGCCGCGGTCTTTAAGCCCTTCAATGGCCCTTTGAATATAATCAAGGCGATCGCCCAAATTTGAACCTAATGCAAGATAGACAGTGGACATAGCGATGGTTCCTCCCGGATGGGGGAGGGAAAATTTTATAAAATCTTTGCTAAACGTGCGACTGCTTGGTGAATACGGTCTGTTGGCAGCGTCAGGGACATGCGCACAAAGCCCTCGCCTGCTTTGCCAAAACCAACTCCAGGCGTTACTACTATGTCAGCTTCTTCTAAAAAGGCTTTAGCACAGCTCATGGAATCAGTAAACTTAGGAAGCAATTTGGCCCAAACATAAAAAGCAGCCTTAGGGGGATCAATTTTCCAGCCGATGGAACGCAGGCCATTGATCAAGGCATCGCGTCGGGTCTGGTATTCGGCACGCATATCTTCAATATCACGAGGGTCCATATTTAAAGCCGCAATACCGGCATATTGGATGGCATTAAAAACACCTGAATCACAATTTGATTTAACCTTGGCTAACGCTGAAACCAGGGTTGGGTTACCGCAAGCCCAGCCCAGGCGCCAGCCGGTCATATAATATGTTTTTGAAAATGAATGAAATTCAATGGCGATATCACGGGCCCCCTCAACTTCTAGAATGCTGGGCGGCTTGATACCGTCATAATATACTTCTGAATAAGCTAAATCTGAAACAATAATGATCCCTTTGGCTTTGCAAACAGCGACCAAGTCTTGGTAGAATTTTTTATCTGCAGTGGCTGCTGTAGGATTGTTAGGATAACAAACAAAAATCGCCTTAGCATCTTTTAAGTTCTCGATATCTTCCATTTTAGGCAAAAATCCGTGAGCATGTTTAAGCGGGAGGTACTGGATTTTTCCACCGGCAAATGTTACTGCCGCCTGATATGCTGGGTAAGCAGGCTCTGTCAACACAACCTTATCACCGGGATTAATGATTCCCAAAGGCAGATGAGCAATACCTTCTTTGGAACCGATCAAAGGATAGATCTCCGTCTGGGGCTCTAATTCTACCCTGAAGCGGTTCTTAAACCATTTGGCGATTTCCACCCTCAATTGCGGAACGCCTGCGTCAAAAGGATAGTGATGGTTATTGACATCTTCAGAGGCTTTTTTAAGTGCATCAATGATCACCTGATGGGTGCGTTGATCGGGGTCACCAACGCCCAGATTGATGATATCGCGACCTGCAGCAATGGCCGCACGGCGGGCCTTGTCGATTTCGACGAATAGATAGGGAGGCAATGATTTCAACCGGTCCGAATATTCAATTTTAAAATCAGCAGATATAGACATAAATTCTCTCCAAATATAAATTAAAGTTACTGCATCAACTTTTCAATGACGAAGCAATTGGGCCTTTTCTTGAAATCAGCAGCGGTGGACATTTTAGCTTAACTCCCCCTAACCCCCTCTTTGTACTAAAGAGGGGGAATTAATGTTTATTTTAACCCCAGGACATCCTGCATGTTAAACAAGCCCTTTTTCTTTTTCGATAAAAATTTGGCAGCAACCAACGAACCTTCCGCAAAAATATCGCGGGTTTTGGCATGATGATGAATGGAAATGAGGTCCACAGGGCTTTCAAAAGTAATCGTGTGGTCCCCAATCACTTCTCCTTCACGGATGGAGGCAATGTCTTTGACTTTAATCTTAGAATGCTGCTCTGCTACCTCAGCCATGGTCTTGGCAGTACCAGATGGCGCATCTTTTTTATGGATATGATGTGTTTCACTTAAAGTAATTGAATAATTCTTACCCGTAATCTGTGCCGCCTGACGGATAAGACCAAAAACCAAATTGACGCCGACAGACATATTTGAAGAGAAAACAACAGCAATCTTTGAAGAGGCTTTTTTAATTTGAGCGATCTGCGCTTTAGAAAGGCCGGTGGTACCGACAACCATGTTAACACCGTATTTCTGGCATGACTTTAAATGCTCAAGCGTTGCCTCAGGAGTTGTAAATTCAATAAGCACCTGACTGCCCTTTAAGGCTGCGTCTTCAAAATTAACCGGGATATTGTGGGACAATAAAGGCACATCAGGACGATTTTTGTTTTCTAAAAGCGCGGAAATTTTAAAGGCCTTATCTTGCAAAGCTAAGGCAGTGATGCGCTGGCCCATTCTGCCTTGGCAACCTGAAATGGCTAGTTTAATCATCAATCATTCCTCCGAAACGAAAGGTCCTAATACCGACACTCACAGTTATTTGTCACCCCCGAATGTTTTAATCGGGGGTCCAATTAAGAATTAATTTTGTTGTGGATTCCCGCGAGCAACTGCGAGTGTCGGTTAATCCGACCTTTCGCGGGAATGACAAATTTCGAACTGACGTTATTTAATTAACCCGTAAGTTTTAAGCGCTTGCTTCAATTTAGCCAAATTACTCTCTTCCATATCACACATGGGCAAACGCAGGGTACCGTCACATAATCCCATTAACTCGCATGCTTTTTTAACAGGGATTGGATTGGTCTCAATAAATAAAGACCTGACTAAAGGCATTAACTTCAGGTTGATTTCCTGGGCCTTTTTTAAATCTCCTTTATTAAAAGCATTGATAACAGCCACCACGTCACGAGGCACTATGTTGGCAGCAACGGAAATGACCCCTACCCCACCGATAGCTAAAATAGGAAGGGTCAAGGCGTCGTCACCGGAGGTCAATATAAAATCTTTGGGGCACATTTCTTTGATGCGAAGCATTTGCTCCAAAGAACCTGACGCTTCCTTGACGCCCACAATATTCTTAAAATCAGAAGCTAATTTTGCCATCAGCTCCGGCTCAATATTCCGAGCTGTACGTCCGGCGATATTATAGAGAATGATGGGAATATCAGCGCTCTCGCTGACTGCCTTATAATGCAAATAGATACCCTTATTCGTCGGCTTATTATAGTACGGAGTTACCACCAATACCGCATCCGCGCCAACCTTGGCTGCGTGCTTGGTCATGTTGATCGCTTCACGGGTAGAGTTGGAACCAGCCCCAGCAATAACAGGTATTCTTTTAGCCACAGCCTGCACACATATTTCAACCACTTGGGCATGCTCTTTTTCTGATAGCGTCGGAGATTCACCCGTGGTCCCGCAGGGAACAATACCATTGGTACCTTCCTTAATTTGCCACTCAATGAGCTTTTTATATGCTGCTTCATCAACCTGATCACCTTTAAAGGGTGTGACTAAAGCCACGATAGAACCATTAAACATAAAAATATTCTCCTTTAGCGATCAGCTTCGCTGAGCCCTTAAGCCACACATTATCTATCTTATAACCTTCATCCAGGTCAAAGGTGACTTCCAGGATTTCTTTGCTTGCTGTCAAGACCTTCATGAACGCATCCTTCTGTTTCTTGACATTAGGATGGGCATAAAGATATGCGACCAAGGCTGCGGCAACAGACCCTGTGCCACAAGCCAGGGTTTCTGCTTCAACACCCCGCTCATAAGTACGGACCGCCACCATGCCTTCGCGGGCACGTTCAACAAAGTTAACATTCGTTCCGCGAGGGGCAAAACGCGGATGATTTCGGATCAAAGCCCCCAGGCTATTGACATTTACTTCCTGCAAACCATCAACAAAAACAATTGTATGGGGAACTCCCGTATCAATGTAATGCACTTCCAATTTTTGATTAGCTACCGTTATATTCAAATTCGGACGATAATCTTTGGGACTGGAAAGGCGCACACGGGCCACATCCCCTTGGGCCTCTGCCAAAATCTCACCAGCCAAGGTTTCCATACCAAATAAAACTTTGACCGGCTTTAAATTCATCACGATATAGGCGGCCATGCAACGTGCCCCGTTGCCGCACATTTCAGCTTCAGAGCCATCGGCATTGATGATACGCATGCGATAATCAGATTGCGTCGATTTTTCTAGAATCAAGACCCCGTCAGCCCCAATACCGTTTTGACGATCACAGACAGCCTTGGCGAATTTGGCATAATCAAAATCCGCACGTGCTTCAATGATAATAAAATCATTGCCGGCACCCACCATTTTAACAAAAGGAATGCTTACCATGTGACCATCTTCTCCCCGCGCATCAAATCTTTAAATGTTTCCCGCTCTTTGATGATTTTAAATTTATTACCCTTGACCATGACTTCAGGAACGCGAGGCCGGACATTGTAATTGCTGGCCATTA
>Ga0206825_1118_pt1 | contig 14225 bp, 10 predicted proteins | sample Alteio_BWOrgCont_79_FD_152875 | JGI IMG/M metagenome (GOLD analysis project Ga0206825, IMG submission 152875) | Enriched cells from forest soil in Barre Woods Harvard Forest LTER site, Petersham, Massachusetts, United States -... | ecosystem: Environmental > Terrestrial > Soil > Temperate forest >...
GCTTCAACAATCCTGCCAGCCAACCGAGCCCTTGCCTGGAGATTTTCGTATTCAGCTGTTGTTGTAAGCTAAGCTAAAAAACTTAGCACGTTTGCATGATTTCTCTTGTCTGTCTTGATGTGAGGGATAGCAACCGTTTCGTTTTTGGCTTCCGCAAAACAAAAGGAGAGAGCATCTTTCAGACTAGAAAATTCCAAGCGAAGCTAAGTCAGGCAAGAATAAGACCCTGTCCGGATCAAAAGCTTGATGTAGTTCATCGATAATAGCATTGGAAAGGCCGGTATCGCTTATGTAAACTTCTCTGGTTTTGCCATCGGTTCGTACACCTAAAGTTGTGATCCAACCGGGAAGAGAAGTCAAGCTTTTACAACATCTAACAGAGAGATCGCCTCCAAGCTTTAGTCCTTGGGATAAGGATGTTAAACTTGGACAGTCATAAATATAAAGAGCATCTCCAACTTCCAGCTCTTCAGTCAACGCTTTTAAACTATGACAGGAATTCAGAGAGAGATTGCCTATCACCTTCAATCCTTGTGGCAATGTGGTCAAAGAATCTAGACACATAAGGGATAGATTACCTCTAACCTCTAGACCTGCAGGCAACATTTTTATCGTATATCTTCTCAAGTCCAGATCGCCTGTCACAATCACTTTAGGAGGAAATGGCTGATCCATAGACAATCGTTGTTCGAATTCTTTGGGAGTACAGGTAAGCTCATCAAAGTTATTTATAATTTGAGGTATAATCGTGTTTACGGAAAATCCTACTTGTGGTGTTGTCATTTACTTCTCCATTTGATCTGTTTTCTGCTGTTTTAAGGTATTTGATGATAATGAAGCATCGGCAATTCCTCCTAGAAAAATCGTAAGATTCCGTCCTACGCAAAAACTTGGCTGGCTTCAAAAATTTCTTTCTTTGCTGCTCAAAAAACTTTTTTATCTCTTTAATTATAAGACAGCTAACCTAAGTTTTAACATTTTAAAAAAGCATAGTGGATTGTGTGAAATAGGGTCCTTTCCTATAATCCGGCACCTATGGTTACGGAAAGCTCTAAGCAAATCTGGACTGACGATGCAGCTTCTTTTTATCTTTCACAAGGCGAGCTTGCGCTGCTCAAGGGAGACTTGCAGGGATTAGAACTATTTGAAAAAGCCTCAGAGCTTGAACCTGCCAATGCTGAAATTTTCTACCGTCAAGGATTGGCTCTTTTCGAACATGGATCAACCGAGGGAAAAGAAAAAGCTCTTCTCTTAGCAACCAAAAAATTCAAGATCGCAACTGGGCTATCGCCTCATTATTTTGAAGCCTGGCAAGCCTGGGGAAATACCCTCCACCTTCTTGGATTAAGCCATAAAGAACACCATTATTTTCTTGAAGCAGAAGAAAAACTTAAAAAAGCCTTGCTGCTGGGGAAAAATACCGCATCCGATCTTTTTTCAGAGCTTTACTGGGACTATGGTAAAGTGTGGGCAGAGATCGCCTTCCACTCAGGAGAAGCCATCGATTGTCAAAAAGCTTTAGATGCTTTTCAAGAGGCTGCTAGGACCCCCGACCTACCACAGGAATTCTGGAATGATTTTGGGATCGCTTGCCTAGAAATGGCCGATTTAGTCAATGACACACGGCTGATCATCAAGGCGATTCATTGCTTTAAGAGTGGGTTAGCTCTGACGCTTTCCTCTTTTGAAGGCTGGCTGCTCCTAGCAAGAAGCATGACTCTTTTGTATGCTCATACGCATGATGAAGACCATTTTACACAGGCACATGAATGTTTTTCTGCTGCAGCACATCTCAAACCGTATAGTCTAGAGCTTTGGCGTGAATGGGCCGAGTTTCTTCTCGATTCCGGACGCCGTACTCAAGACACTAAAAGACTTAAGTGTTGTATAGAAAAGTGCCAGCGCGGCTACGTCTTCAGTGTCAAAGACGCTCAGCTGATTGCTACGTGGGCAGAAGCGCTCTCAACCCTCGGGCAAATCTCCGACCGGATTGATCTTCTCTATGAAGCTCAAAACAAAATCACCGAAGCAATGGAGTTATCCAAAGAGGAAGATCCTGAAGTGTGGCACTCGTATGCAAAAACTCTTTTTTCCTGGGGCCTTTACTTCGATGATTTTGATTACTACTATCAAGCAATTGAGAACTTCCAAGAAGGACTCTCCTTTGACAGAACCCGTTATCAAGATTGGTATGGCATCGCTAAGGTCTATGCTAGAGTTGGTGATACCGAAGATGATGCCGATGCATTTGAAAAAGCCGTTAGGTTCTATGCAAAAGCTTTTGATCTCAAGCCCATCAGCTCGCATTACTTCGATTACGGATTCGCACTTTCTCGCTTAGGTGAAATGAAAAATGACCCTGAACTTCTTAAACGAGCCCTCTCTTACTTCGAATATACCCTTCAAACGCAAAAGAATGCCATCTATCTGCACCCTGAATGGCTCTACCATTATGCGATCACCCTCGATCTCCTAGGTGATTCCAATGAAGATCAAAATGGTTATCAGAAATCTCTCGATATCTTCTCTCAAATCCTCATGATCAACCCGGATTTCCCTCGCATCCACTATAGAATAGGCCTAGCCTACTCTCATCTTGGAGAAGCCCTTGGAGAGATGGACCATTTCTACCGCGCTCTTAATCACTTCAGGCTCGCTCTCAAACAAGAAGAAGAAAACGACTTTGTCATCCTCGACTGGGGCATTACTCTAATTAACATCGCTGAGCACACCTACGATAAAGACCTCGCCGATCAATGCCACAGAGAAGCAGAAAACAAACTGATCCAGTCAGCACGCCTTGGAAATCTCCAGGCGTATTATCACCTAGCTTGCCTCTATTCCCTCTTAAAGCAGTACGACAAGTCTCTGCACTTTATCCACAAGTCCCATGAAGCTGGGTCGCTCCCCTGTCTAGATGAGCTTCTTGATGATGATTGGTTAGAAGGTCTTCGGATGACGGCTTCTTTCCAGGAATTCCTGACCAATTTAAATCACGGTTAGGGAGCGTTTGCAAAATTTTTTTGGTCAATTTTGGCGTCAAAGCCGCTCAAATCGACGATCGTAAGTTGATGCGTATTGCACTAATACGAATCAACTTGCGAAGCCGGCTAGCGTCGATTTCAGCGAGCTTTCACGCTCAAAATTGCTGCAAAACCTTTTGAAAACACTCCCTAGACCTTCTGCTCAAGTGTTTGAACATAAGCAGAAGCCAAAAGCATTGTCGTAACCGCTGCGGTTGGAATTAACATTTTGAAAGCAAGATTCACAGCTTTCGCCAAATCTGTTTTAATACTCGGATCTCTGTGTTCGAGTCTTTCGATTGCACCCTTAATGCCACGAAGAAAGATCAATGACATCACTGAACTCACAGCTGTCAATATCACGAAGCTCCGATGCGGTATTGCCAACCCAGTAACAGCCAGCATACTTGCTGCTATCCAAGTATTGAGAACCATCTCACTCCTTTTGTCGATGCTTTCCGTTAATTTATGATTTAGAGCTTTACTGTTTGTTTTTTGAATCTCTTGGATGAGACGTAGGGTTATTCCTATGCATGCGCCGACTGCAAGCACCGTCGATGGCCTGTTAAAACGCTGAAGTATTTCACCACCTACTTTAAAAAAATCTGTAGAACTAAAGGAATAGGCACTATTTGAAACAGACATTCGAACTCCTGCGATAAACTTATTTAATATACTGCTCTATTATGACAAAAAAGAGGTTAATTTACACCTAAGTACTCGGCGAGTACTAGCGCTCAAATGAATCCATCGCAAATGCTAAACTAAGCGCTACGAGGGCTGGAATAGCTAATACGAAAACATTTACGACAGCTCGGGTTAATTTTGCTGGCGTACCGCCTTGAAAGGCAGCGAGATTTTTTTGAACCTCACCCTTAAGACTAACCATCACGGCAATTGGTATAGCTGAACTCGCAACTGCCCCAAGCTTAAATACAGGGTGTCGGAAAGCCAGTCCAGCAAAAGCCACAGCAGATGTTACAAGCCAACTACCGAGAACGATCGTAGCGCGTTGAGAAAGGCCATTTTTAACATTAGAGTTATCTATGTTTGCCTCCTTTATGATGTTTCGCATGTCGCCAATGACACCTAGAGCGGTTCCCAAGCAAAGACCAGCTGCCAATGCCATTGGTGGAATATATGTTTTAAAAGAGGCTATTTTTGAAATAGACATACGAACTCCTAGTTAATACCGATCTTTTATGGCAGAAAAAAGATTAGTTTACAAGAGTGGACTACAAATGGTGACTTCATCGGGACAGAGAATGCGCCCGATCACTTCATATGCACCAAAACCAGCTCCGATCGCAGGGATTAGAGCCGTCACTGCCAACCCAAAATAAGCTCGGCACACGAGAGTCTTAAGAGAGGTGTTGCTCTCCCCTATCTGATAAAAAGCGTAGAATGTATAGGCAATACTAGCACATCCTAATGTACTGAGTGCAACGCTCCCACCAAAGACACCCAGGCCAGTCAAAACAGTCGTTGATACGAGCCCTGCGACCGCATGCCAAAGGTATGGATTGCCTTGGGAGTGGATATCAAACAAAGCTTTTGCTGCACAACCTAATCCAAAAGCAGCTGATAGCCCATGATAAATCGATAAAGAACCGATCTTGCTGGCAGCACTATTGAAAAAAGAAGGTGGAATCGGTGGAGGAAAGATCATTGAAGAGGACATTTTACACCTTTAAGTCGCATTTTTAGGCAATGTTATACCATACAAATTAGTTAAATCACAAAGCAATTACATACGATCTTTAAATTTAAATTTTAAAGATATTGTTAATCCGATGATTGCGTTATACTCTATGCCCTATGGAAATGTCGGAGTTTGAAAAAGTCGATCGATCAGTTGGGCAATTGTCTCAAGCAGAAAATTTTCCTTTATTTGGAAAAGGCAATCCGAAATCCCAAGAAGTTATCCGAGCTGCGTCTTCCATTTTCACGAGTTTAGTAATGCTGCCAGCAGATCGATTAGTCGCAAAGAAAACCGTCGGGCAGTTGATCACGCGAGAAACCCTGAGAGAGATTGCTAAAAGACCTTTTCTTGGGCTAGCTCCTCGTTTAACAAATGCTTTTCTAAATTCATTGCTCACCTTCGGTGGGGCAGCAGCATTCCAAGAGCCTTTGCAGCAAAAATATCCGATGTCCCCTAGTCTAACTTCAGCAATGGCTCTAGCTGGCGGAACGGTGCTGGATAGAGTTCTGACAGCGCCTTTGGGAACATTGGGGCTGAGAATGCAAACCCAGGATAAAACTTTTATCAAGGCTCTGCAAGAAGCCATCAGCTCTCCAAGGCCCATTAGGTCACTTTATGCTGGGACCCCTGCATTGCTGGTCAGAGATCTTTTGTATCTGCCTATTTGCATCCCACTGGCTGAAAAATTCAGAGGGGCATCTCAGAGCAACAATCGATTAACAGAGTTTTTTCAATCCACCCTCGCATTTACGATCAGCGGAGCTGCGGCTTCTGCTCTCAGTTATCCCTTCCAATATATCGGAGTCGTGCAAAAAAACAGTTCAACTCCCGTAACGATGAGACAGGTGTTTAACAAAGCCAGAAAGGAAAGCGGCTTTTTTGGAATTTATCGGGGTTTTGGGGTCGCATCGGCAAGAATCGCTCTTTACAATTGCTTCTTTGGAAGTGCGATCTCAATTGGTGAACGGATTTTGAATCGGTTTTGCTAGGTCTTTTCCTCTCTTTTTGCTACAATGCGCCTTTAATCAAGGAATTATTCATGGATAAGCGGACGATTATTTTTGTAGTTTTAATGACAGCGACGTTCTACGCGGTTAACCATTTCCTTTTCCCCTCTAAACCAACCCCTGCAGCGCCAGCTCCTGTTGTCCAAACTACTGCTGTACCGATGACAAAAGCTCCCGCTAAATCGTCTTCAGATGAGATGCTCTATGTCATCCAAAACAAATACCAGCAGCTCGTCGTTTCAAACCTGGGTGGCGCAATTGCCGAGATCAACCTTCCTTTTCAGAGCAAAGAACATCCTGACAGCGTTGTCAGAAAAATCCGCGTCGATACTATTTTAGAAAAAGATTATCCGCAGAAAGATCGTTTCCCTGCTAGCGCTTACCAAACCTATGAGGGAACTTTTAAGGAAGGGACTGTCGACAATTATTATCCCCTGCTCCGCCGTAATGTCGATCCTCGCTTTTATGCCATGTCAACACAGACAACCGATCCCGAGAGCGCCAATACCGTTTTCAAAATGACGAGGCTAGAAAAAAACGTCATTCAAATGAAAGGAACAGTGAGTGGCACGCAGATCACCAAAACCTATGCTTTGCCAGAAGACGACTCTGCAGCTCCTTATTCGTTTGATATGATGATCGAAGTGAGTGGAAATACCCAGGACCTTTCCTTGACAACAGGGGTGCCAGAAGTTGAGATCGTTTCAGGAAGCTCGACGCAGTCTCTGAAATACCGGATGACGAGAAATCAAAAAGGCGTCGTTGAGCAGCTTTCTCTTCCAAAAACGGCAACAAGCGTCTCTTCCATTGTCCCGGACTGGATTGCAAATTCAAATGGATTCTTTGCCATCATCTTGGATCCTCAAACAGACATGAGATCAGGCTTTACCGCTTATAAAATTCCAGGTCAAGATGTTCCCACTCGTCTGACAATCATCGACTCAGAGTACGACCTTTACCCCGCTGACAAATATCCAGGCTATGACATGCGGCTGCCGTTTAAAAATAGTTCTGGCACTTATAATTTTAAAGTTTTTGCCGGCCCACTTGCCAAAAATATCCTTGAGAAAAACGATGCGGTCTATCACGGAGACTATGTCGCCGTCCAGAGCTTCCATGGCTGGTTTGCTTTTATCTCTGAGCCGTTTGCTAAGTTCTTGTTTTTCTTGATGAAGATTTTTTACTCGGTCGTCCACTCATGGGGATTTGCGATCATTCTCTTGACGATAGCTCTTCGCCTCATGCTTTATCCGCTCAATGCCTGGTCGATCAAGTCGACGGTGAAGATGCAGAAACTCGCACCGAAACTCTCCCAGCTGCAAGAGAGATACAAAAAAGATCCGAAAAAAGCCCAAGTCGAAATCATGGGGCTCTACAAAGAGCATGGGGTTAATCCGCTTGGTGGATGCTTCCCGCTGCTGATCCAAATGCCTTTCCTGATTGGGATGTTCGATCTTTTAAAATCGACGTTCGAGCTCCGAGGAGCTAGTTTTATTCCCGGATGGATAGACAACCTAGCTGCGCCCGATGTGGTTTTCACTTGGCACACACCGATCTGGTTCTTTGGCTCGTCATTCCATTTGCTGCCGATCCTGCTCGGAGTCGCGATGTTCTTCCAACAAAGAATGTCTGCAACTGTTCCTAAAGATCCCAGCAAGATGACAGACCAACAAAAACAGCAACGGTTCATGGGCAATATCATGACCGTTGTTTTCACGGTGCTGTTCTATAACTTCCCATCCGGACTAAACATTTACTGGCTATCTTCAATGCTCCTCGGTATTCTCCAACAATGGTGGATGACTAAAAAAATCCGATTAACAAGCTGAGTTTTGAGTATACACAAATGACTTGAAGAATCGGGAATTTGACAAGGAGGGTCCTCAGAATTTTTGTTCGGAGCAAGCAAGCATTGCCGATAGACAAGGCGCGAGTGAGAACAGAAATTATGAGTTAAAACCGACGCAGTCAAAAACCGATTCTTCAAGTTGTTTGTGTATACACATTTTTCTTCTTTCTGAAAGGCAATTTGACGTATCATTCCTTGCTTAATTGAAGTTCTATTGAGCATGGAGCTGCCCCATGAAACGGTTTTTAATGGGCCTGATGTTAGGCCTTTGCTGTTTTTTGCAAAATGCAATTGCACAAGAAAGTTCTCTTAGCAGCATCTATTTGGGATCGCGAGAAGGAGATCCTGCTAGTTTTGTCGAAAATGTCAACGTGATTCACGGGGACTACTCAGAAATTGAAGTCGATCTAAAAGTTACTGCTCCTGATTCTCTCATTCTTTCTCGATTCTACAATAGTAGAGACACTAGCCAGACAGCAATTTTGGGAGGGTGGCGCTTCAATCCCCATTGTTTTTTGTCTGTTCAAAAAGATTCAATAAGAAATATCCATGCGCCTGCAGAAGATGAATTCGAATCTCTTTCTGCCTATGTTGGAAACCCTGATGGAAGTATTTTAACCTATGTGGGTTGGCTCAATACGAAAAATCCCAAAAGGATTTTATTGAAGATAGATGCTTCGAGAGAAGTTGTTGGTTTAGCAAATACAGCGAAAGGCAACATCAATAGTTGGACGAACCTGAAAAATAATGAGCTATATTTTGATTCTCAAAATGATAGTTTTGAGCTCAAGCTTTGTTCAGAAGGCAAACGATTTTATACCAAACACCACTCAAAAGATATCTATCTTCTTAGGACTGAAATCCTTCCGAGCGGGAACAAGATTTTCTACGATTATGATGGAAATGGACAACTAACATTTATCAAAGAAACGAATGCTTTAGAAAAAAAAGTTTTAGCGTGGATCCGAATTCAATACGACAAAGGCATCCATATTGATGCAAGCAATGGGAAAACCGTTGATTATCATTTTGATCAAGACAGCTCTGGATTCAATCTTTTAACTCAGGTGGATCGCAACGACAAACCCACGCTTCTTTATCAATATCAAGTGATAGATGGTCATGCTCTTATGGTGAGAAAAAGCTTGCCGGAAGGACGTTTTGTTCAAGTAGATTATCACAATCAATACAAAGTCAGGTCGATTACCTCTCCATTTGGAGTAGGTGAAACGTCGAGCATCCAGTTTTCCTATGAAGATGGATGCACTGAAGTTTACGGGCCAGTAAACCGCAAGACTTGTTACCGTTTTGATAACAACTTTCAATTGACTGCTATTGAGCAATATCTTGACGGCTCACTTTACCGCGTCCATAAAAAAACATGGGGTACGCAAGTCAACGCTGGCAATCTTACTTCCACATCTGTTGAGGACGGCAGCGGCAATGTCTTCTACTACAAACTTTTTACCTATGACGACAAGGGCAACATTGTAGAAGAGCGAGAATATGGAGATCTTACAGGTGCAAATCCTGGGCCTCTTCTTATCAATGCAAATGGACTGCCTAAGCAAGGTGAATGTATAAAGACTTACTCTTATTTCTCGGAAGAAAATGTTAATGGGTTTTTTCTAGGAGATGCAAATAGAACAGGGGTTAAGTATTGGTATAAAAAAGGAACCAATCTTCTTATCCAAAAATTACTTCTTACTGGTACAAAAATACGAAAACGATATTTCTACGACTACAATGAAGATGCAGTGCTCATCCGTATGGTCGTGGATGATGGATACGAAGAAGAGCCCGAAGATACTTATGGCATATCTCAAAGATTGATTACTTCTGTCTCTCCCAAACAAGAATTACCCAATGTCGGAGCTCCCGAAGCGGTCGAGCAAAAATATACTTACCGAAGTGGAAAGGCCGAATTTCTTTTAAAGAGACTTGTAAATCAGTTCGATGGTCAAGGCCAAATTGTTTCACAGGCCATTTACGATGCTAATGGTGATTATCGATACTCAATCATGAAGAATTATCAAAATGGTCTACTTGTACTCGAAACGAACCCATTGGGCAACAAAACCCAGTTTTCTTATGATGCCAATCATAATCTCATTTCAGAATATCGTTCAAATTCGGGTCTCTCGATCTCCTATGGGTACGATTTAAGGAACCGTCTAATTTATCAATCTGAAAAAGATTCAACAGGAAATAGCTATGAAACGCGTATTTCTTATGATGCAGCGGGAAATAAGATCTCAGAAATAGATCGATTTGGAAATGAAACTCTCTATGTTAATGATAGCCTGGGTCGTCCAATTATCATCACATTTTCTGAGGTCAGCAATGGACTGCATTCTTCAATCAAACCTACCTATACCTACACGTACGATCTTTTTGATAATCAAACTAGTGTGACTAATCCAAACGGACAGGTCATTTCAAAATCCTCTACAGTTCATGGTAAGCCTACCGCGATTCAATATTTTGATGGGACTCAAGAACTTTTCAAATATGATAGCGGAGGAAATCTCTACCAACATCATGGAAGAGATGATCTTCTTCAAACATATAAATATGATGAAATGGGCGGTCTGAGCTCTATTAAGTATTTTGAACGCGGAAGCAGCAATTCAAGAGAAAAACATTATGATCATAATGCGTTTCATAAAATTTCCGAATGGGATGAAAAAGGTGAAGAAACCGTTTATACCTATGACCAAGCAGGACGTCTAGCAACTTTAAAGAAAGGTCAACAAAAAGTAGAATTTATCTATGATGCTTTAGGTAGAACTAGCGGTTTAAAAAAGTGGAAATCTTCAAATGCTTTCACCCTTGAAGTCAAAGAATATGATCTATTAGACAGAGTCATTGAAGAAAGAACAGAAGATACTCAAGGGCATGTACTTCTCAAAAACAAATATATCTACAATACCACTGGTCAGATAGCGCAAATCATCGGCTATCCTCAAAATAAAGAAAGCGTGCTCATGCAATATGAATATGATGATTTTGCACGCCCTTGCAAGATCATCACTGCTACCAATGAGATTACAGAAATTTTCTATGATGATGCGTATGTCAATGAATGGGGACAGAAAACCCGTAAGCGCACCGTAATCGATCCTATGGGCAATACAGCGGAAGAAACGTTTGATGCTCAAGGCAATCTGCTCAAAGTTACGAAAAAAGATAAAACTGGACAACTTCTTTCGGAAACGGAGGTGTCATATGATGCTGAGGGAAACAAAGTGCTTGAAAAGGCATTTGTTTTATACGGTGCCCGCTTAGGTTGTGTGAATTTGGATTCAGCGAGACAAAGCCAAATCGAAGCGTCAGCGGCCGAACGAGGAGGCCCTTCCCCTCGTGGGAAGGGTGACGAGGAGGATCGATTTGGCAAAGTCGCAGCCAATTCAAATTCACACAACCTAAGCGGGTGCCGTATAGTTGATGGAAAGCCTATCAGGAGTTTTGATACAGCACGGGTTTTTAACGAAAAGGGTCAGCTGCAATCAGTTACTTACGGTAAAAATAGATCAGAAGAGCGGACCTGGCATTTTGAATATAATTCTTATGGAGCCCTTGAGGCTAAGTATAATCCCGGATCTAAGAAGCCGATACTTTATCAGTACGATAAATATGGGAATTTAGGGAGAGTTTTTTGCAAAGATCCAAAAAAAGAAGTTGATTATCGCTTTTACTATGACAAGTGCAATAACATCACAACTGTCAGTGTAGCTTCTTCTCATATGATCGATTTCATTTTTGATGAAAATAACATGCCTATTTCTGAGACGATTGATGACGATTTTGGATCGTATACAGTAAGCCGTGTTTATGACGGAGAAGGGAAAATAAAAACTCTGCAACTTCCCAATGGATCTTCTATCGAATACGCCTATGAAGGTCCTTTTGTAAAACAAGCAATCCGTTTCAATAGGCAAAAAAAAGAACTTTATAGATATGAAGTGATTTCCAGAGATTTAATGGGGAATGTCCTCGAAGAAGTTCTTCCTGCCGTTGTAAGAAAACAGCAATGGGACGAAGCTGGCCGTCGGATAGAAATAGGAACTGCTTTCTTTGTAGATAGAGTCTTAGGAGAAGGGTATGATTCTCTCAATAACATTAGGAAAAGACAAACCATATTCAAGGATAAAAAATACAAACAAAACTATGAATATAATGCTCTTTCTCAAATCATCGCAGAAAAAAGGCATAAATATGTCTACGATTCAATTGGCAATCGGCTGCAAAAAGATAGTTATTTATACAAAGTCAACGATTTAAATCAGCTTGTAGATGCCGCAGGCGCTACTTACACCTACGATCTCGATGGCAACCTTGCCACAAAAACAGTCAATGATAAAACTTGGGATTATCAAAGCAATGCTCTCAATCAGTTAGTCTCCATTAAGAACAATGCACAAATAGTCCATTTTACCTATGATCCCAATGGCAGGCGTCTGACTAAAAGCATTGAATCTAAAAGAGGTCAAACAACAACCTTTCGCTATTTTTATCTAGGTTCCACAGAAATTGGCTGTCTAGATGAAAATGGAGATATTATTGAACTTAAAATTCCTAGTGATCCGAATCATCCAGAATCTTCCCCTATAGCCATTGAAATCAAAAAAGATGTTTATACTCCAATTTCCGATCTCCAGGGAAATATCGTTTGCCTTCTTGATCAAAGCAAGAACATCGTGGAAACTTATCAATACTCTGTTTTTGGAGAAGAAAAAATCATCAATAAAGAGGGAAAAACTGTTCCTGATTCTACTGTCCGCAACCCTTGGAGATACCTAGGCAAACGAGTCGATAAAGAAGTGGAACTGATCTATTTTGGCTATCGCTACTATGATCCTAAAGTGGGAAGATGGATAAGCCCTGATCCTTTAGGGGGTGTAGATGGGCCGAATCTTTATGCCTACGCACACAATAACCCGATGAAGTATATCGATTATTTTGGACTGACTTCTGAGGTTAGTGCAAACCAAGCTTGTGTTTGTGGCCATTGTGTACGAATGGAGTACTGCCATTGCCTTCTGGGAATTGACTATCCAGAATGTGTCTGTAGAGGAATCTTCTGTGATCACAAAGCATCAAGAAGCATCGTTTATACGGTTAGCAATGTTACAAGTGCCTTTAAAGGGATCAGCCATGGGGTCGTTGATTTTGTCATCGGCTCAATTCATGACTTGCATACAGCAGTAGCCTATATGGGAACCGAGCAACAAGAGATAACCCTTCAAGAGAGGGTAGAAATGATCGAAGCGATTGAGCAGTCGCAAGAGAGCCAAATGCACGCAGTCGAAGACTGGCTGATAGATCGCCTGTCCGCTGACCCATCTGATGCCATTTATCAATCTTTCCGCTCTAAAACCACCACCGGTCTTGAAATTGGTTCGTTGGTTGCTGGAGGTTACGGAGCTGTAAAAGGGGTTATGGCATTCAATAGATTGGCTAAAATGCCAATGCAAGCGGCAAGGCTTGCTAGTCAAGTAAGAAAACCTACTCTTCTTAATGCTGATCAAATTATTAAGAAATTGGAAACATTTCTTGGTAAAGATTCTAGACTATTCAAAAATAGCCACGGAGACTTATTAATTGAATCCAAGGATGGTTTAAGGCAGTTTAGAATGGATCTTAACCATCCTAAACCTCATAAAAACCCGCATGCCCATTTAATAGAGTATGAGATGAGAAAGAATAAGAAATTTGAAATTATTAATGAAAGAATTTACCCAATAAATGTAAAGCCGGAGTAAAATTATGGATGAAGAAAAGTTTAGTTTAGTCCAAGAATGTACGAATAAATATTTTGTGGAAAATCTCGATGAAAAAGAGGTGGAAATCCATATTAGAATACCAAAAAAATTTAGATCCTTATGGTTGAGTAAGCTATCAGATTTAAGAACTACTGAACAAGAAATAAACGAATACACAGATGATATACACAAATGACTTGAAGAATCGGGAATTTGACAAGGAGGGTCCTCAGAATTTTTGTTCGGAGCGAGCGACCATTGTCGAATGACAAGGCACGAGTGAGAGCAAAAATTATGAGGCAAACCTGACGCAGTCAAAAACCGATTCTTCAAGTCATTTGTGTATAAATAAGCCTAATCCTTAATTTTCCTGTAAATGGCTTAGAAAAACAAAGATTTCCTATAGGAGAGTATTTATATGACCTCGAATAAATCTGATTATGTATTAACTTTTGAATGGGATGCCAAAAATGAAATTCTTGAAATTCACGGAAACCAGAAAGGCCTAGAAAAACTAAAAAATGTAATTGATTCCCTTCTTGCTAAAACCAGCAATGACCATATTCACTTAATGGCGAAAAGCTGGGGTGGCAATGAGTTATCAGATGATAAGCAGTGTTCAGAAAATGAAATCATCAATCATGTGAAACTATTTAAATGGGTTGACGAATGCCCTTGAACGAATGTCACCACGCGGATTAATTCAAAGTGGAACAGAAATTGTCAGTAGAGGAGTCCCTCCATCTGCTGTTGAAAATGCGATTAATTTTGGTTCTAAGAGCATGGGAAATACTCCTGGAGAAATAGTCCATATTTTTGAAAATGTTCGAGTTGTCACAAATGCAGAGGGAACTCGAGTAATAACAGTAATTACAACGA
>Ga0206825_1121_pt1 | contig 13953 bp, 9 predicted proteins | sample Alteio_BWOrgCont_79_FD_152875 | JGI IMG/M metagenome (GOLD analysis project Ga0206825, IMG submission 152875) | Enriched cells from forest soil in Barre Woods Harvard Forest LTER site, Petersham, Massachusetts, United States -... | ecosystem: Environmental > Terrestrial > Soil > Temperate forest > O...
ATTTTTCTTAGCCTTTTCTTTTATTTGGCTGTTTTCTTTTTACTTTTATGTAAATGAAACCGATAATAAAGAGCGGGGGGTATATTTTGCTGTTGCTGCTGTGCTGTGCCTGCCTGCATACACTGGCGCAGCAAACCCTTATTACTACTATTGCGGGACAACCGGTAAACGCTCTGGGATATGGCGGCTATAGCGGGGATGGCGGCCCGGCTATAAACGCGAAATTAAATTTACCGAATGGGATATGCCTTGATAAATGGAACAACCTTTATATAGCCGATGCTGCAAATAACAGGGTGCGGAAAATAGACCTGAATACGGGTATTATTACCACTGTTGCCGGTATTGGTCCTACGGGCCTGCCCAGCGGTTTTAGCGGGGATGGTGGGCCGGCTACTAACGCCAAGATATGGATTCCCTCTGCGGTATTTACAGACACCGCAGGCAATGTATATATAGCTGACGGTGCAAACGACCGGGTACGCAAAATAACCGTAGCCACCGGTATTATTACTACTGTTGCCGGCAATGGGACAACTGGAGATACTGGTGACGGTACTCCAGCTACAAATGCGGAATTGAATGGGCCTGTAGGTTTGTGCTTAGACAAAGCGGGAAATATTTACATAGCAGAATATGGCAATAATGTGGTACGAAAAGTAAGCGCAGCAACAGGTATTATTACCACCTTTGCTGGAAACCAGGGAATAGGATATACAGGCGATAATGGCCCCGCTACCAATGCAACATTCCAGGGGCCTATTGAGGTGTTTGCAGACAGTATGGATAATATCTTTATTTGCGACCAATATAACCATGCCATACGTAAAGTGGCTGCAACCACCGGCATAATAACCACTATTGCCGGAAACGGGACACCCGGCTATACCGGAGATAACGGCCCGGCAACAGACGCCCAGCTAAACCAGCCGACAGGCATATTTATTGACGGGCAAAATAATATTTTCATAGCGCAATATCAGGATGAGGCAATAAGAAGAATTGACGCAGTAACCGGTATAATAACCACCGTAGCAGGAACAGGAATAGGCGGCTACGCCGGCGATGGTGGACCCGCTACAAACGCGAAACTAACTTGCTCTGATGTGTGGATAGATAACTACGGGACAATGTACATTGCAGATGTTGATAGTGACAGAATACGTAAAGTATATAACCCTACTCTTGCCATAAAACCCCTGCTCTCTAAAAGAGAACCTGCTATTTGGCCTAATCCTGTTCATAATGAACTGACTATTACTAATGCGCCAAATAGTAATATCAGAATATTAAACTTAGTCGGTCAACAAATGTATGACGGTGTAATTATTTCTGATAAAGAAGCACTGAATATTGGGTATTTAGTACCCGGTGTATATTTGCTGCAATTAGTAGATAATAAAGATAATAGGCAAAGTATAAAATTTATTAAAGAATAATTAAACTAATTATAATTATACGATAAACACAGAAAACTGACATAACATAATTGCGTTAAGCTCACTCTCGTATCAGAAAACTACGACCTTTCAAGATATACACGAGGAACAGCCGAAACGCTCACGCAATGCGTGGGCTTTTGCTTGTTTCGTGTATAGGGATCGTAGTCCCTCTGGTGCGGGTAAGTGAGCTGTCCCACGCAGTTTTTTTTGTACCTGCATAAGGGGACGGATGCACATATCGGACTAAGGTGAATACGATTACCGATCATTTCTTCATTATATGGACCTCTCCCCGGCCCTCTCCCCTTCGGCTGCGCTCAGGGCAGGCTTGGAGGGGTGAGGTGGAGTTGAGATACGCAGTCCATGCGAGTGGGCCGTGAGTGGGGGTGAGGGAAATATCCGGCGAGGGGAAAAACCAGTACCTTGATTTAGCTATGTGCATGTTTTCAGGAGATTTCTCCACTACGCCTGAAAAAGGCTTCGTTGCGAAATGACGATCTTTATTGGGCTTTTCCCGTTGATGTCTTTCAATATTTATACTTTACTTTTCACAATTATCAATTCATCGCACACAAAAATCATAAAAAATGAAGCAATTTATACATAGGTTTCGCATACGCTATGCGGTTATTATTATTCTTCTTTCTGCTGTTACGGGCAGGAATGCCGTTTATGGGCAGACATGCTGCCAGACCAATTCTGTAAACATAAGCACGGGCTATGACCCTGTTGCCGGCTCGCTTGTGGCTACGGGCTGCGACGGCTGCCCGCCCGCGCCAGACCCTAAATGGAAGGTGGCTTATTATACGCCGGGTGTTACGGCGGCGGCTCCGGTATCGGGCGCGTCGGGCTATACTTTGGTGAGCTTCGGGGCGGCTGCCGATGTGGTCAATACCTGGGGTATTGCAGGTTTCACCAGCAATGCCATAAGCTGCATGAATTCAGCCGACTACCATACCGACCTTACGGGGCCAACCGGTACGGTCTATTACATGGACCTGACACGGGAAATAGACCTGTGCGCGGCAGACTCTGTGATCATCAACCTGGATATTTCCAGCGATAACGGGGTGGATGTATATCTTGACCCGCCGGGCTCACCGGCTTATTCCATCGGCGCGGCCCCATCCTTATTTACCCTGAACCCCGGAGCAGGATTTGTTTATGCCAACTGGACTGCGTTTAATTCTTTTATTGATACCGTCTATTTATCGGCCGGCAGCCATACATTGTACATACGTGTTTACCAGTACAACCATCTTGTGGGCGACCATGTGGACCCGAACGCATCGTACCTGAACGTGGAAGGAAGCGTTACCTCCAGGGGCGGCAATACACTAATAAGCGAAGGTACGGGCTGCAGCCCGTCGTGGGCGTATTGCACCGAGCCGGGCATTACCGGCCCCAACCTGTGCTGCGTGGGCGACAGCAAAACACTAAGCAACAGTTTTACGGGCGGTAGCTGGAGCAGCAGCGCAGGCAGCGTTGCCACCATTTCATTAACAACAGGAACTTATAGCGGGGCAAGCGCGGGTACGGCGGTAATTACCTATACCGACCTGTGCGGCCGCACTGCTACCTACCCGGTGACCATAGAACCCAACCCGGCAATAACAGCGGGACTGGGCGTATGCGCGGGCTATACTTCAACGCTGAACGCTACCCCAACGGGCGGAACATGGAGCGGCGGCGGAACGGACGCTACTATTGATGTGGGTACGGGTGTGGTAACGGGCATATACGCAGGCACGGCCCCGGTAACTTATACCCTGCCGACGGGCTGCTATACCATCTCCACCATTTATATAGAACCGCTGCCATCTGCGATAACCGGAGTTTTTAACGTATGCGTGGGCGGCTCTACCTACCTGAGCGATGGCGGCGGCGGTACCTGGAGCAGCAGTAATACAAACGCAACCGTGGGATCAACAGTAAGTTTGCTTACCGGGATAAACGCTGGCACTGCGACTATCACATACACCTTACCGACAGCGTGCTATACCACCCAGGTTGTTACTGTTGATAATACGCCGGCAGCCATAGACGGGCCTGCTGTAGTATGCGCGGGCGCAACAATAACCCTGGCCGACTCCACCCCTGGCGGCTCGTGGACGAGCAGTAACGCAGGGGCCACCGTTGGCCCGGCCACCGGGATTGTAACCGGGGCTGCCGGGGGCGCTGTTATTATCTCTTATACCCTACCTGACGGCTGCTATAAAACCAAAACAATTACCGTAAACCCTACGCCTGACGGGATAACCGGGACAATGGCTATCTGCGCGGGAACCACCACCACGCTAAGCAGCTACAGCGGCGGCGGCGTGTGGAGCAGTTCGGGGGGCGGCCTGTGTACGGTAGGCTCGGCATCAGGCGTGGTATCGGGAGTAACGCCCTGCACAGCAACCATCACTTATGCTTTCGGCACGGGTTGCTCGGTCAGCGCTGTTGTTACGGTATATGTAACTCCGGCTGCAATAGGCGGCACACTGGCTGTTTGCGCAGGTTCCACCACAGCTTTAATTGATGCTACAACCCCCGGCACATGGAGTAGTTCGGCGGCGCTCACTATGACAGTGGGTTCGCTGTCGGGCCTTGTCAACGCCGTATCGGCAGATACCGCTACAATTACCTACACGCTTACTGCCGACGGCTGCACAGCTACAGCGGTTGTGACGGTGAACCCATTGCCCGGAACGATAACGGGCGCAACAACCGTATGCGCGGGGGGTACAAGCAGCCTCGGCGACACTGCCGGCGGCGGTAGCTGGAGCAGCAGCAATATTACCGTAGCGACAGTAGGATCGGCAACGGGAGTGGTGACCGGCGTGGGCGCAGGTACTGCAACCATAACCTACACCTTGCCTACCGGCTGCCTTGCTACCACTATGGTAACGGTAAACCCATCGCCCGGTTTTATTACGGGCGATACAGTGCTGTGCAGCGGTACCACAGTATCGTTATATGACGTTGGGGGTACCTGGAGCATCAGCGACCTGAGCATTGCCACTATCGCTCCCGGTACTTCCGGTTGCGATGTTACCGGAGTAACCCCAGGGGATGCTACTCTAACTAATACCAATGCTTACGGCTGCTATGTAACGCGGGAAATTTATGTAGGCGTGATGCCGATAATGGGCGCATACAATATGTGTGCATACGGCTCAACGGAAACAGTAACTGACGGTACGCCCGGCGGCGCGTGGACGTCGTCATTGGTAACGATAGACACCTACACAGGCTTGGTAACGAGCTATGGAGCGGGTACCGCATTCATATACTATACCATGCCGGAGGGCTGCGCCGATACCGTAATGCTGACCATATACCCGCTGCCGGACCCGATAACGGGCAGCCTGCTGGTATGCGGCACAAGCGGGACTACTACGCTGGGCGACCCGTCAACCGGCGGGGTGTGGAGTTCGGCCCATACACCTATAGCTACAGTTGGCTCCGCAACGGGCATTGTGACAGGAGTAACAGCAGGCACAGACTCCATTATTTATACCTTGCCAACAGGTTGCATACAGGCGAAAACAGTAACAGTAAACCCTACGCTGTCTGCCATTGGCGGTACTGCGGTGGTATGCGTGGGTGCAACAACTACGCTGGATGCAACGCCCACAGGCGGCGTTTGGAGCGCGACTGCGGGGAGCGGGAGCGTTACCGTAGGTTCAACAGGGGTGGTAACGGGAGCAACTGCGGGTACGGCAACTGTTTCGTATTCTTTATTGGGCTGTGACGTTACCACAATAGTAACGGTAAATGCTGTGCCTGCTGCTATAACAGGCGCTACGGCTATGTGCCAGGGCGCCACAACAACATTAAGCGAAACTACCGGAGGCGGTAACTGGAGCGCGGCAGCGGGGAGCGGGAGCGCTACCGTTGGCTCTGCTACGGGCGTCGTTACTGGTTTGGGCGCGGGTACGGCGACTATCATTTATACAATAGGCGCTACGGGGTGTACTGCCACCGCTACCGTAAACGTGAATGATACGACCGGCTCCTGCACACCCTGCGAAGTATTTACCCACCGGGCTTATACGCGGCTGGGGTCAACGGGTAGTATAAGTACAGCAACACTTTCGGGCTATTATTATATAGCCAATAATGTAGCCATTACGGGTACGGTGAATGTGACGGACGCTGTAGTATTTATGGCTTCGGGCATAACGGTGTCTGTGAACCCTACGGCGGAGTTGATATTTAACGGCAGCCATGTGCTTGGGGGTTGCGCTATGTGGAATGGGATCGTATTACTGAATGACGGCATTACCCATACGGGCAGGGTAATCTTCCAGGCGGATGGCAGCGGCGTGGCTACGCTGGTAGAGGACGCCATAACTGCAGCTACCGTGATAAGCCCGGTCGGCAGCGCCACTGATCTTGTAACATGCAACAACGTGGTTTTTAACCGGAATAATACAGGGTTAGACATAGAAAATGATACCTCGCTTAATACGCACTTTCCGTTCTTAGTGCGCAATAGCGTGTTTACGAGCAGGGACTTTACCGGCTATCCCGGTTACCCGTATGCCTGGCCGCAGACAATGGGCGCGGGCGGCCTGAAAACACTTTATACCCCTGCCAGCATATTCTCGCCGCCGTTCAATATTGATAATGCAGCGGCGGGATATACCGGCGTTAACTGCAAGAACGGCGCGGGCGCGGCAAGCGGCATAGCGCTGAATAGAGTGGGGTCTTATACATGGTCCACCACCTCATTCGGGGTGCCGATACCCAATTATTATTCTGAAATAGTGATAGGCGATACCACGCAGGTAACGGGCAATGAATCGCAGAATCTGCTTGATAACCTGAACTATGGGATCAATGCTACCAACAGCAATGTAACATCGGTGAACAACGTATTTATGAACCTTTGGCGTCACCCGGTATATTTTCCGTCGGCGCTGTTGGGCGGGGAAGGGATCTATGCCAATGTAACCAACGCCAATCTTTACCACGACCGGCTGCGCGTTTACTCGCCCAACGGGAACCCGTACCACAACCTGTTCTATGAATTTTATACGGCGGTGGAGTGCGATAATTATTTCCAGGTGCTGGGGCTGAACAGCTATATGATAAACACAGGGCCGGGCACGACAACCTACCCGGCTGGTGCATATGGCTGGCTGGTGCAGACCGGGGAATATGATACGGTGACAGTGAACAATGATACAGTGAGTAATGTGGCTACCGGTATAGCATTCTGGGCCATGAACAACCCCGTGGCCGGAACGGGGGCCTATACGCAATACCAGGGCGCGCTGATAATAGACGGCAATGTGGTACAGGCCAGCCCGCTTGGTTATACCTCTGGTATGGCGCAGAATGTGAGCCTGGCCATAAGTGTGCAGAATACGCTAAGCAGCTCGGTAATGAACGGCGCGAGCTTTAACGAAATAAACCAGAATGTGCTGAATGATGTGGAACGCGGCATTTATGTGAACAACATAACGCGCGGCACGCTGATAACGACTCTGAACTCGATAACGCTGCGGCCAACGGCGGCGCATACGCTATACTATGGCGTGAACCATACGCTGTGCCACGGCAGCGCCATCAACAGCAACTACATAATGACCTCTGGCGGCACGGCGGGCAGCGACAGTATGCGGGCTATTTATATGGCCAGCACAATGGGCAGCAACATAAGCTGCAATGTGGAAAGCAATACCGGCAGGGGCTTTGAATTTTTCTTACAGAACCACGGCACGGCATGGCACGACAACAGCATGACGAACAACCTAAAGGGCTATGTGCTGAATGGCGCAACCATAGGCACACAACACTATGCCGGCCGCCCCATGAATAACCAGTGGCTGGGCAGCACATGGAGCAGCAGCAACCCGCAGACCTATGTGTATCACGGGGCAAATGCAATACAGGATACCATTTTTGTAACGACTGCACCTACATTTAATGGAGGTAATCCTCCACCTAATCTATATTCTATAACACATGGCAGCATACAGATAGAGGCTCCCGATCTGGATTATGATCCATGCCCTACAACCCATGACCCGAATAATAACCATGCTATAAAAGCAGCAGAGCGCATAGCCCGCAAGCAGATAACCTATGCAGATGATATAATAGCCAACAACTGGACAGCGCAGTACGAAGTATGGAAAAGCATAGCCGCCGACCCAACGCTTATAGATAGCTCGGTGGTGATTGCAGAATTTGATTCTATGGCAGTTCACAGCCGCTATAAATACCTGACCGACCTGGACAGTACCATAGCGAGCGGCGACTTTACAGCCGCAACCGTGATGCTGGGCTACAATATAGATTCCATGGCTAATGATGAAATTGACTCAACGCAGGATGTGCAAATGGCGGATGGTACGGGAGCGGACTATATAGTGGAGAACTACCAGTCTTTCTACAGCCTGTATATGCTGTATATAGACAGCGCGCTAACAAGCAGCGACAGCCTGCAGGTGATGGCGCTTGCGCAACTATGCCCCGAAGTGAACGGCAATGTTGTTTACCAGGCAAGAGCATTGTACAGTGAGATTTACAACGATTTGAGTGGGTTTAATAATGATAGCTGTTTATATGTGGACAGCGGTTACATCGCCGAGCGGCATAGTAATCCCGCCCCACCCATTCCCCAAAGCGATGGTAGTATTGCGCAAGATGGGCAGCAATATAGCTTAACGCCGAACCCGACTAACGGAAATATCACATTGCACCAGGCAGTACATGATGCGCAGCCTGTAGTCGCGGAGATGTGGAATGCAGCAGGAAGGAACATCTACAAGGATAACATTATGTTCAAAGGAGGAACCGACCATTTGTATTTTGCCAATCCTGTTCCTGGATTGTACCTGTTACGGCTTACAGATAGTAAGGGTAGGGAATTTATCCTTAAATTTGTAATTGAGTGAAAAAAATAATAGCCATATTGATACTTTGCTGCGCCTGTAATTTACAGGCGCAGCAAAGTATTATTACCACTATTGCTGGCCAGCCCGTAAACTCTTTAGGATGGGGCGGATATAACGGAGATGACATACCTGCAATAAACGCTAAACTAAATTTGCCCGATGGCATATGCCTTGATAAATGGAATAACCTATATATAGCTGACGCATTTAATAACCGGATACGTAAAATAGATTTGAATACAGGTATTATTACCACAGTTGCGGGGATTGGCCCTACAAGTTTACCAAGTGGCTTTAGTGGGGACGGTGGCCCGGCTACTAACGCCCAGGTATGGATACCTTGTTCCGTATCCACAGACACAGCCGACAATGTGTATATAGCAGATGCAGCAAATAACCGGATACGTAAAATAACCGTAGCCACCGGTATCATTACTACTGTTGCAGGCAATGGGACAGCAGGATATATGGGTGATAATGAACCTGCTACTACTGCCGAACTGAATGACCCTGTTGGGTTGTGCTTAGACAAAGCCGGCAATATCTATATCGGCGATTATAATAACAATGTGGTACGAAAAGTAGATGCTATAACAGGTATAATTACCACCATAGCCGGAGACACGATAGCAGGCTATAGCGGGGATAGCGGCCCGGCAACCAATGCGGAGATAGACGGGCCTTGCCAATTGTTTGCGGACAACACGGGCAATATTTTTATTGCCGACCAATGGAACCATGCCATACGCAGAGTGGATGCCATAACAGGTATCATCACCACCATTGCCGGAAACGGGATGCCCGGCTATACAGGAGATAACGGGCCGGCAACAGACGCCCAGCTAAACCAGCCAACAGGCATATTTATTGACCAGCAAAATAATATTTTCATAGCCCAATACCAGGATGAGGCAATAAGAAGAATTGACGCAGTAACAGGAATAATAACTACCGTAGCCGGCACAGGCATAGGCGGCTACTCCGGCGATGGCGGCCCCGCTACAAACGCAAAGCTCACCTGCTCTGATGTGTGCTTGGATAATTTCGGCACCATGTATATTTCAGACTATGACAGCGACAGGATACGTAAGGTGTATAACCCGACGCTGGGAATAACCTCTCCCGGCCTCTCCAGGGGAGAGGTGATAATTTATCCGAATCCTGCAACAGGTCAGCTAACGGTCTCTAATGCGGCTAATTGTGAAATGAAAATATTAAACTTGCTCGGACAACAGGTTTATGAGGCTGCGATTATTGCTGATAATGAAGCACTCAATATCGGGGAGTTAATGCCTGGAATTTATGTGGTGGAAATTTTCGATCCTTCAACTTTTGTCAAGGTTACAAAGCGATTGGTGATTGCCCAATAAAAAAACCGCCATGCAAAAACATGGCGGCTAATGAAATAATACGCTTTAACATACAATACGCACCAATCACTGATTAATGCACGATAAATATACGGCGCAAATTTCAGAAAATTTTCGCTGATTTATGCGCCCTGTTTACGGTTTGTGTAAAAATTTGTACAATCCAATTATGCCAACAGCTATACCAATCAACAGCCCTGCTACTTTTAGTATCGTCCATGTAAAAGATAGTATCGCACCGCTTCTCAACCACGCATCCCCTTCCTGTGTTGTCAGATAGAATGTGTCCCTGGATTTTGCAGACTTATTGTACATTCTCTTTTCAATGTATTCTGCTTCCTCTAAGCGATTCAGAATCACCAGACATTTCGGGATAGTAATTAGTTTCTGAAAGTGTTTGGTAATATCCGACTTACACACACCAATACTACCATCATTTTTGTGAATGAACCTAAGCATTAAGTACGCTTGCAGACCTAATTTTATATTGAGTTTAGACATGGACATGAAAAGTCCAATGTACAAACTAATTGCACACAACATTAGAGGCGTTGCCATAACAGGGTTTATTTTGGCAACTTTATTTTTGTGATTTGCTTTTCTTGCTTCGGCATAATCGGCTTTTTGAAAATCAGGTATGCACACACCACAATAACTACTGCGTCCAGTTCATTGAGTGAGTAGCTTTTTAGCGTATGTCCTAATATTGATGCTGCATGTGCAATCAGTGATACCAATACTATCAGTATTGCAAACAGGATTCCCGTAAACTTTAAATCTTCGTTGTTTTTCATCCGGTAATTTTTGTCGGTGAACTATTGAATTTGTAGGGATTTAAACTTTTCGGCGACCTTTCACAATACGAGTACACGGCTATTACAATAGCTAAGAATAGTACGTACATTATTACAAATGCCGGTAGTTTGGCTTTTCCCTCAACCTGGTTGGCCTGTATTTTCAATTTCTGCTTCATACTCAAATAGCATTGGATTAGTGTCGTTAATTTCTTCAATTACGGGATTAAGGTGTGAACAATCCACATCCGCCTGTATTGCCATTAATGAAAGTATTTTTGTTTGCGCTCTTGCGTGGCGGACTAAAATATCGTCTTTTACTTCCGACCCTGTGAATACTGCGCCGACAATACATAGTGTAGCTGCTATAACAATAAAGCACAATCTTCGGTTCAGCATGTCTGCATTAGCAATCTTATCGGGTATCATGTTTGGGTTTTGCTTGTACAATTCATCAAACATGCCGTGCATCTCTGCATTTACGCCTACATCCATAATCATTGCATAAATGCCAAGCAAAATACCTGCTATAAGCAGGATTATTCCAAACTCTGATTTTTTCATTTTGATTTGCTTTTTAAATTGAACAATTTTCGTGTAGCGTCCTTAACCCTATTGTACGTGGTTCCATCCAATGAATAGTATTTGAACCTGTTAATGCGCTCACTTGTTATGACACCAGTAGCCTCTAAAGAACGCAGTGTACCTCTTATGTTCACATAGCCTATCTGTTTGCAAATCTGGTTTGCAGTTAACGGTTCTACATTTGGTTGGTATAAACATCTTATGATTGCAGAGGACTTTTCATTATCGAAGTGACTAAATATTTTCACAGCTTTGGAACTGTGTGTATCAATCAGGGTATCGAATACAACCCTGGCATTTCTTTTGTTTTTCATTTGAAATTTGTTTGTGTGATTAAATAGATTACATACATGGTTTGCAGCACCTTATTTCTAAGGTGGCTTTCCATGCAGGAACCTGATTAATATTTCACAGACATTTCCCAAATAAAACAGCGTAACTGGAAATCTTCCGCTGTTCAAGGCTCTGGAAAAGCCCACTCAATACAAAAGACACAGTTACGCCGTTAAACGTGCGCATTACAGGTGTCATAAGTGTATTGAGTGTGCTTGTAATTAATTTTCCAGATTTAGAACAGCAATTTCAACCCTTATAATACTACAATCGTTATTTACTTCTTTCCTTTTATTTCACCATTGATTTTTTCTTTAGTTTACCTTGTTTACGTAGTTCATCAATTTGTTTGTGCGTTAAATGCGGTGTGTGGGTTGCTAAAAATATAGCAGCCCTGAAAGCCATTGGCTTTTGGTTTACCTTCTTTGCCATATCTTTTGGATTAAGCATTACACGCATACCTCAAAAGTAGTATGTTTTATTAGTATTTGCAATGCTGTTAATAGAATACCTGAATTTTGGTATGTTTGCCGTTAAAATTATACGGACATGGAAAAGCAGTACATTATCTTAAATTCCCAGACTACTATGGATTTAAGCAGGGAAGTAAACAAGCGTATTACGGACGGTTATACTCCTATTGGCGGTCTTTCAGTTACATTTATACAACAGGAGCAGAAATGGTTTTTTGCACAGGCGTTAATTAAAATGCCTGTTAGTTAATCCATGTGTGATTGTGATTGTCTCACGCCTCGTAAGTATTGTTACCAAGTGGCTTTCCGAATATCCTTTCCAGTATTTCCGGCCCTGTATTATCGGAATTGGTAGAACGCCATCTGGTAGCATTTGCTCTGCGAATAATCGTTATCAATCTTGCCTCACGTTTCATACGTCTTTTGGCAAGTATTCTTTTTATGGAGTAAAGCATGTTATTTGGTATGTTTTGGATTATTTGCAAGGGGTCGTAATTTCTTTCTGATTTCCGAATGTTTTGTACGTACATCCGATTGCTTCACCGCCTGCTTGAAAATACATTCAAGTGGTTTTTTTCTGTGGTTATACCTGAACTCAAATTCATCGAGGTATTTCTGCAAATGCTCCGGGCTGGGCCTGTGGTGTGTACCACTAATCAGCTTTCGTAAATGCGACCAAGCGCCCTCAATAGAATTTGTGTGAAAATCCCCATCCACATATTGACGTTTGCTGTGATTGACAACGCCACGATTATATTTGTGTTCAAGATTATTGTATGCCCTCCATTCATCCGACATTAACCACGATAAGCGTTTTACGTTATCAATGATTATCGGGTGCAGCGTTTTACTGTTAACCTTATCAACAATGGTAATTCTTAATTCGCCGCTTTCATTTTTATCGCTGTTGCGCTGGCGCATACCAAACACTTTCTGTTTGTTCGTGCCATGCCCCTGTTTCGTAACTTTCGTTACATCTCTTACCACATACACCTCGTCCACCTCCACAATATCATTAAGCATTCTGGTGTACGTCTTATTGCCAAGCATTATCCTGATATTGCTTTCCAGATACCACGCTGACTTTTGCGTTATACCCAGTTCTTTCGCCAACTGGTAGGACGACATACTTTTCTTAGTACACGCAATTAGCTTTATTGCCAAAAACCAGTCTGATAACGGGATTTTGCTTTTCTCAAAGATAGTTCCTGTCGTTGCCCTGAACTGTGTACCACAATTAACACATTTGTATATCGGACGGGAGGTATATTTGTAATTGCCTTTATTGTTACCACATTGCTGGCAGCGGGGCTTACCACGCCACCTGATTTGGGCAAGATATTTCCTGCATGATTCATCATCGAACCTTGCAATAAACCCCTTTATTGAGTATGTATTTTTGGCGTTTGGCAAACTAAAATTGTACTATAATTTACAAAATGTAGTTTACAAACGGAAGTGTTTACATACTATTTTCAGGGTATTGGTTACGATTTGTGCGGATTATTCGGTGTTTGTTTTGCACCAATTACAAAAACAAATATACTATGTATTTATTATCATTTTTTGCTCCAATACAGACAATATAGTATTACCAAACTTACCTACTGTTTTAATCTTAATAGTATTCATACCTATTTTTGCCTTTTCAATCACTGACTGCTCATCATAAAATTCAGTCAGGTTATCCATATTGTTATGCAACCTGATTAAAGCAGTCGAATAATCCTTTTCATGGTCGTTGCCATTCATAATAATCTCGTGAATTGTCAAGTCTGTTTTTGACCTGTACACATCAATAAGCATAGTTTCGGCAATAATGAGAAATCGTTTAGTGGCTAAGTAAAACTCCATTCTGTCCGGTCTCCTGTCAATTAGTTTAGCGTATTCCTTACCCGATAATTCGGTCTCCAGTGAATTGAACAAGTTGTTTAGATTTTCGGTAAGTACCGTTAGTATTTCAGAGGTGGTCATTTGAAACTTTAATTTAACCCAAAGGTATATCCTTTGCCATACTTTTTTCATGGTATCCTTATTAAAAGAAATAATCCATACCTGTT
>Ga0206825_1029_pt2 | contig 13781 bp, 7 predicted proteins | sample Alteio_BWOrgCont_79_FD_152875 | JGI IMG/M metagenome (GOLD analysis project Ga0206825, IMG submission 152875) | Enriched cells from forest soil in Barre Woods Harvard Forest LTER site, Petersham, Massachusetts, United States -... | ecosystem: Environmental > Terrestrial > Soil > Temperate forest > O...
AATAACGGTGCTTCACAGGCCTATACGATTACACCTAATACCGGCTATGTGATAGCTTCGGTCAAGGTAAATGGAACCCTGCAAACACCAGTACCTTTAAGTTATACTTTCACCAATGTAACTTCCAACCAAACAATCGACGTGAAATTTGCAGTGATTACTTATACTATCACTGCCGTATCGGGAAGTCATGGCAGTGTCTCACCATCAGGCAAGACAACAGTAAATTATGGTGATTCGCAAACATATACGATCAACCCGGATAGCGGCTATGAGACAGACACGATCACAGTCAACGGGGTCGCGCTGGCAACAACACCTTTGCCTTCAAGCTATACGTTTAGCAATGTGACTTCAGATGATGTGATTAGCGTGACATTCGTCAAGAGCAAGTACAAGATTACTGCCACCGCTGGTCCCAATGGAAGCATATCACCATCGGGGATAACCACGGTTGATAATGGCGATTCACAAACCCTTACGATTACACCCAACAGCGGTTATCAGATATCCACTGTCACGGTGGATGGGACTTTACTTACAACTGCACCGTCAACTTATACCTTCTCCAATGTGTCTGCGAACCATACGATCAACGTGAAATTTGTGGCAAGCACCTATACTATTACAGCCACGGCAGGAGCAAACGGGAGTATTTCGCCAGCAGGGATAACGGCAGTTAATAACGGTGCTTCACAGGCCTATACGATTACACCTAATACCGGCTATGTGATAGCTTCGGTCAAGGTAAATGGAACCCTGCAAACACCAGTACCTTTAAGTTATACTTTCACCAATGTAACTTCCAACCAAACAATCGACGTGAAATTTGCAGTGATTACTTATACTATCACTGCCGTATCGGGAAGTCATGGCAGTGTCTCACCATCAGGCAAGACAACAGTAAATTATGGTGATTCGCAAACATATACGATCAACCCGGATAGCGGCTATGAGACAGACACGATCACAGTCAACGGGGTCGCGCTGGCAACAACACCTTTGCCTTCAAGCTATACGTTTAGCAATGTGACTTCAGATGATGTGATTAGCGTGACATTCGTCAAGAGCGAGTACAAGATTACTGCTACGTCTGGCAACCATGGCAGTATTTCACCATCAGGGACAACTAAGGTTGATAATGGCGCTTCGCAAACATACACGATGACACCTGATCCAGGCTATCAGATAGCAACTGTCACGGTCAATGGGACACCATTAACAACAACACCTTTGCCTTTAACGTATACCTTCTCTAATGTAACAGCAAACCAAACGATCAATGTGACCTTTGTCGCAAGTACATATACTATCACAGCAACGACAGGAGCAAACGGGAGTATTTCACCAACCGGCAAAACAACAGTCAACTATGGGGATTCGCGAGTCTATACGTTTATACCTAATACCGGCTATGTGATCAATTCTATCAAAGTCGATGGGACCAACCTGACTCCGGCACCTTTTCTTCCGCTACCTTCAAGTTACACTTTCACTAATGTGACTGCGAACCATACGATTGATGTGACATTTGCAGTGGAGACTTTTACTATCACAGCTACAGCAAGTGCTCATGGTAGTATTTCACCGTCAGGAACAACTACGGTAAATTACAGGGGATCACAAGTTTATACAATTACACCTAATGCCGGCTATGAAACAGCTTCTATTACAGTCAACGGAGTGGCACAGGCATTGCCATTGTTAACTACTGCAACGTCAACGTATGATTTCACCAATGTGACGTCAGACCCTCAGATGATCAACGTGGTATTCGTCAAGAGTAAGTACAAGATTACCGTGACCGCAGGTCCAAACGGAAGTGTGTCACCATCAGGGACAACCATGGTTGATAATGGTGATTCACAAATCCTTACGATTACGCCTAATAGCGGTTATCAGATAGCCACTGTAACGGTGGATGGGACTTTACTCACAACTGCACCATCAACGTATACTTTCTCTAATGTGTCTTCAAACCACACCATCAATGTGACATTTCTTGCAAGTACTTACAGCATCACGGCCACCGCAGGTCCAAACGGCAGCATTTCACCAGCAGGTATAACGGTGGTAAATTATGGAGCCTCACAGGCCTATGCGATTACACCTAATAATGGCTATGAGATAGCCACTATTAAAGTCAAAGGGGTTAATTTAAAAAATAACCCACTACCTTCAATATATACTTTCTCCAATGTGACAGCAGACCAAACAATCAGCGCGACATTCGTTGCAGATCCAACCAGTCACATAAATATGGTTTATAGTAATGCTGTTGGGAACAATAATAATGTTGATAATAACATGTTAAATACAGCAGTCACCATGGTCAATAACCTACAGCCAGTCAATGTTAATATTTATAATGATTCGCTGAGTTACTTGGCTAATAATTTGTATTCTGTGGCTAATATTGCGATCAGGGAATATCAGCTTACTCCTAATGCTGTGACTTTACAGATTGCGATAAGGGATGTTTCATTAGTACAGCCGTACAATAATATTCAAATCAATGGGATTGGGTTATATGATATTTTAGTCAATAATTTGATTCAGGCTGTTACTGCAAATTTGAGCAGAACGAATAATATTCAGGTAGAAAATGCTTCTCAAGTTGCTCCTCAAAATCCACCAGACAACAGTTTTTCATCCAATGTAGCCATCGATGGGGCAGGGAATATTTATGTGTCCGCTCCTTCTGACTCAATTACCGGGTTTGGGATGGTCTATGAGTTGCAGAAAAATCCTGCCAAGGTCTTGACGATCGCTCCGGTATCTCCTGTTGCAGGAGATCATTTTGGCCGTTTGTTTGCTGTTTCTGGCAATACATTGGCAGCCAGTTCTGAGCCCAAAAATGGTTTTGCTAAAGTTTATCTTTTCACACTTCAGCATAATCAATGGATGCAGCAAACAATATTGAATTTAACCACTCTTACTAACATTAGTTCAATCCATCAAATTAGCCTGGCATTATCAGGCAATTCAGTAGTGATTGGCCTGCCGGAATATGGGAAATATTTAGTCTTTGATCAAAATGTGGCGGCCAATGCTTGGCAATTAGGGTTCATGGGCACTTTGTTAAATAATAATGCCCCTGTTGTTGGCGAATCTGTTGCTGCGAATGGAAATTATATTGCCATCGGCGCTCCAGCTACAGCACAATCTGCGACAAGAGGATTCGTCCGGATTCTTCAAAATATAGGGAAGAATAACGTGTTCAATTGGCAGCAAATGACGCCGGATATTTACAGCCCCAATTTTAATAATCCGTTGGGCTTTGGAAGCTCAGTTGCAGTTTCTCCAGGCATTGCAGCTAACACGGAAACAATTGCCATTGGTTCTCCGTTAGAAAACAATAATGCTGGCGCCGTGTATATGATGACAAGTAATATTGATCCTAAAACAAATGTTACTACCTTTTCTGCTCTTCAAGCGGTGAATTTGTTAATGAGTTCTTCAACAAAGCAGGCAGGTTCTAAGCTTGCATTAAATGGCAGCATGCTGGTGGTAGGAGCTTCTCCAAGCACGGTCATGGTGTATAAATTAAACAACAATCAGTGGTCATGGGCCTATACCAGTGTCATGCCTGTTGTTGCCCAACCATCCAGTTTTACCAATAGTGTGGCTACCGATGGCACTACAGTACTCATTGGTAATCAGAACACAAGCAATGTTAATTGCTCTGATTATATAGGGTCTGGTTCATGTCCTCAAAGTAACGTGGAAATTGTTAAGCCTTAGGAGTTGGGCTATTGAATATTGACGAATAATTTTGTATTGATTCCGATCGGCCTTAAGTGTTAAAGTAAGTTTGAAAATTTAACGCTTGAGGCCGTTGTATTTATGAGTACTTCTGAATTTGTCCATCTTCATGTCCATACACAATATTCTCTTTTAGACGGCGCTTGCCGGGTGGATGAGCTTGTCAAGAAAGCCGCAAGCCTCGAAATGCCGGCTTTAGGAATGACAGACCATGGCAACATGTTCGGCGCCATCCATTTTTATAAGGCCTGTCAGAAATTTAAGATAAAACCCATCATCGGCTGCGAAGCTTATATCACGCCTTTCAGCCGTTTCGAAAAAAATTCTGATCAAAAAAGCATTTGCCATCTGACGCTTTTAGCTGCCAATAATGAGGGCTATGCGAACCTGATGAAATTAGTGTCTGCGTCTTACCTGGAAGGTTTTTATTATAAGCCGCGCATCGATAAAGAAATTCTAGCCAGGCACGCTAAAGGGCTTATCGGTACTTCAGGCTGTCTCAAAGGTGAGGTTGCGGGTCATTTATTGCGCGGCAATTTTGAGGAAGCGCTCAAGTCGGCCGCGGATTACCGTCAGATTTTTGATCGAGGGCATTATTATATAGAGCTCATGGACCACGGCATCATGGAACAGAAAAAGGTCAATGAGGACCTATATAAAATTGCACGGCAGTTAAATTTACCTTTAATGGCCAGTAATGATGTGCATTATCTAGAGCAGAACCAATCCATCGCGCATGAAACCCTGCTTTGTATCCAGACTCAAACGACCTTAAGTGATCCAAACCGCATGCGCTTTACAGGTGACCAATTTTATTTTAAAGAACCCCATGCCATGAAATCTGTTTTTGCATGGGCGCCTGATGCCATTAGCAATACCTTGGCTATAGCCGAGCAATGTGATTTAAAATTAAATTTTGACCAATACCATCTGCCTCGGTATGAAGTGCCTGAAGGTTCAACAGCTGGATCTTATTTACTCGCTCTTTGTGAAAAAGGATTGCTTAAAAGATATCCTCAAGGGGTAGATAATGCGCTGCGCCAGCGCCTGCAACATGAACTTAAGACCATCGGTGATATGGGTTTTGTCAGCTATTTTTTAATCGTCTGGGATTTTATTAATTATGCCAAATCAATTGGTGTGCCTGTCGGGCCTGGCCGCGGTTCTGCCGCAGGTAGTTTGATCAGTTATTTGTTGGGGATTACAGACCTGGATCCTATCAAATATGGCCTGTTATTTGAGCGTTTTATGAATCCAGGACGTAAAAGCATGCCGGATATTGATATCGACTTTTGTTATGAACGGCGAGGGGAAATCATTGAGTATGTAACAAAGAAATACGGATCTAGCAATGTGGCCCAAATTATTACTTTTGGGTCCATGCAGGCCAAGGCTGCCGTGCGTGACGTGGGGCGGGCCATGGGCATGAGTTATCCTGACGTTGACCGTATTGCCAAACTGATTCCTAATGAAATTGGTATTACCATTGAAGAAGCGTTAAATGTCGAGCCGCAACTGCGCGAAGCTGTTGAATTTGACAGAACATCCAAACAATTAATTACAACAGCCCAGGTCCTGGAGGGTCTTAACCGCCACGCATCGATCCACGCGGCCGGTGTGGTGATCTCGGACAAGCCGTTAACAGAGTATGTGCCGTTATTTAAAAGTACGGACGGGCAGGTCACGACGGCCTATGATATGGATGGCATATCTCAAATAGGCCTGTTGAAGATGGACTTTTTGGGTTTAAGGACACTGACCGTTATCACTGAATCTTTGAAGCTTATTAAACAGCATCGAGGGGTAGAGATAGACATTGATCATTTGGTGCTGGATGATAAAAAGACCTATGAGATGCTGGCGCGTGCCAATGCCATGGGGGTGTTTCAGCTGGAAAGTGGCGGCATGCGTGATCTGTTGAAGAAAATGAGGCCCTCGGAGTTTGAGGATCTGATCGCTATTTTAGCATTATACAGGCCTGGACCAATGGGTTCAGGAATGTTGGATGATTTTATTAAGCGTAAGCGAGGAGAGCAAAAAATTTCTTATCCTCATCCCAAGCTTGAAGGGGTGTTAAAACCCACTTACGGCATCATCTTATATCAAGAGCAAGTCATGCAAATTGCTTCCGTTATAGCAGGTTTTAATATGACCCAGGCCGATGATTTGCGCAAGGCCATGGGAAAGAAAATAGCAGCGGAAATGCAAAAAATGCGCTCATTTTTCATCGAAGGCTGTGCCAAGACAAGCCAGCTTGCCGAGTCTCAAGCCAATCAATTGTTCGACTTGATTGATTTTTTTGCAGGATATGGGTTTAACCGCAGCCATTCTGCTGCCTATGCACTTATTACCTACCGTACAGCGTATTTAAAAGCTAATTATCCTGTGGAATTCATGACAGCGTTGCTGACGTCTGAAAAGGACAATACGGATAAGGTTGTTGAATACGTAAAAGAATCCGGGGCTTTGGGGATTAAAATCCTGCCGCCAGATGTTAATCATAGCTTTGCTCAATTTACTGTTGAGAATAAGGATTCAATCCGTTACGGTCTTTTAGCGGTCAAAAATATAGGCGCTGGGGCTATTGAATCTATGATACAGGCCCGTTCTCAGGATGGAGGGTTTACTTCAATATTTGATTTTTGCCGTCGAATTGACCTGCGTTTGAATAACCGTAAAGTCTTGGAGAGTTTGATTAAGTCCGGGGCCTTTGATGTTTTTAAGTCCAGGCGTGCTCAACTGATGGCGGTTTTGGAAAGGGCTTTAGAGGCAGGTACGCGCGGACAAAAAGAACAAGAGATTGGCCAGTTTTCTTTTTTTAGCATAGGAGAAGAAGAGAGCGGTTTTGGCAAGAATGATGAGACTTTTCCCGATGTTCCGGAATGGCCGCAGGCCCAGATATTAACTAATGAAAAATCTCTATTGGGGTTTTATCTAAGCGGGCATCCGCTGGATCGTTATAAAACAGAAGTTGAGAAATTTGCTGATTTTACCACGGCCAATATTAAAGGCGCCCGTGACGGTCAGGACGTGCGTATGATCGGGCTGATCACGTCTGTTAAGCTGACAACCACTAAAAAAACAAATGAACGCATGGCTATTGTTGGCCTGGAAGATATTGACGGGGAAATGGAGCTAGTGGTATTTCCTTCCAGTTATACGCAGGTTGCATCTTATCTGAAGGAAAACACGGTGGTGGTGGTCAAGGGTAAGGTTAGTTTCCGGGATGGTTTTCCTAAGATGATGGCCAATGAAATGGCGGGTATTGACGAAGTTTATGATTTGATCAAATCAGTGCAAGTAGATTTGTCGCATACAGGACAGATTGGTTTTGAGAAATTAAAAGAAAAATTAGCTCGCTTTCCTGGTAAGGTGCCTGTTTATTTACAGGTGGATACGAATAATTTTAAGAGAGTCCAAATTTTAGTGGGTGAAGAATTGTATGTTACTCCTAGTGAAGTTTTGATGGAAGAGATCAAAGTTTTGGTTGGAGAAAACAATTTTTCGTTGACACTGTAAGTCCTTGTTGATACGATAGTTGCAACCTATAGGAGTCCTCGGTATGGAAAGGGCGAATTAAAAATTTCTTGTGTCATTCCCGAATGTTTTTGTCGGGAATCCAGACACTCGTAAACTGGACTCCCGACAATAATCACTGCCATAGCGGAAACTCGCTAAAGGCGGGACATTCGGAGTGGCAAACAACTGGAGGCGTTTTAATGACGAAAAAAGATATTGTGTTAAAAATTACTGATGCTACCGGCATCAAACAAGTGGATGTCAAAAAAATTGTACAGAAGACTTTTGACGTTATCGTCGATTCCCTAATGCAAGGTGATAAAGTAGAATTGCGCAATTTCGGGGTTTTTAAGATCAAAGAGCGCCGTGCCCGTTTTGGCCGCAATCCCCGTACAGGACAAAGCGTTCCCGTCCCTCCCCGGAAAGTGGTGGTCTTTAAGTCCGGTTTAGAAATGAAGCAGAAAGTCAAATAAGGCCGGGAATTACACGTGAATAATACCTTCAATGTCCCCCGTGGGACGTCCGATATATTACCCGATGTTGCTCCTCTCTGGGAAGCCCTGGAATTTTTAGCCCGAAAAATTTGCAAGTCATATGGCTATAGAGAAATCCGTACGCCTATTTATGAGGACGTAAACCTTTTTAAACGCTCCTTAGGTGCAACTACGGATGTTGTTAATAAGCAATTGCTTGAACTGGTCTCCGGAAAAGAAGATGAAGGGTATGCCCTGCGTCCGGAAGGCACTGCTTCAGTCGTGCGTTCTTATATAGAAAACAGCTTGGATGGAAAAGAAAGCCTGTCAAAACTTTTTTATCTTGGGTCCATGTTTCGCGGGGAGCGGCCGCAAAAGGGTCGTTTGCGCCAGTTTCATCAGATCGGGGTTGAAGCTATTGGGCCCAACTCCACATCACCTTTTTTAGATGCGGAAGTGATAGCCCTGGCCATGCAGTTGTTAAAGGAGTTAGGTGTCCAGGGTCTTGAGTTAAAGATCAATAGTTTAGGTTCTAAAGAAGATAAAGCGCGTATTTCAACCTGGCTTCGGGGGGAGTTCGCCGCACGTACAGAGAGTCTATGTGTGGATTGCCGTGCTCGTTTTGAGCGTAATGTTTTTCGTGTCCTGGATTGCAAGAATGAATCATGCCGTAAGGTTGTGAATCTTGTAGTCAAGGACCTGCCTTTGTCAGTTCCCAGTCAAGAGTATTTTGACAAGGTACAGACGGCGCTTAAAAGTATTGGCATTCCTTTTGAAGTCTCTCCACATCTTGTACGGGGTCTGGATTATTATACTCATACAGTATTTGAAATCATTGTGCCTCAAGGCCTGGGCAGCCAGAATGCTGTCGGTGCTGGTGGCCGTTACAATGGTTTGGTCCACGAATTGGGTGGAAACCCCAAAATAGCTTATGGCGCTGTTGGTTTTGCTTTAGGCATTGAACGCATTTTATTGGCCCTTGGAGATCCTGCTGTTGGCTTAAGCAGGGTGGATGTTTTTATCATGGCCATGAAGGAAGAATATCAGCCGCTCATTTTCCTGGTTTTGCAGCTCTTGAGAAAATCAGGCATTAGTGCGGACATGGGTTTTACGGGCGGATCAATGAAATCCCAGATGGGTCGTGCTGATAAGGCGGGTGCCCGTTTTGCATTGATCGTCGGGGAAGATGAGGTCAAGAATAATTCTATTGCGGTCAAAGACATGCAAAAGTCAACTCAGGAATCAGTGCCCTTAGGGGATATTGTGGAATATTTAGGAAAGGTTTTATCATCATGAGAACGCATACGTGTGGAGAATTGAACAAAAATTTTAAAGACCAGGAAGTCACCCTTTGCGGCTGGGTCCATCGGCGTCGGGACCATGGCAAACTCATCTTTATTGACATCCGTGACCGTTACGGCATTACCCAGGTGGTTTTTGTGCCATCGGTCAGCCCTGATGCCCATACGGAAGCACAAAAATTAGGCCCTGAATTTGTCGTCAAGATCACTGGGACCGTTAATGTCCGTCCCCCTAAGAATGTCAATCCTGAGGCGATCACCGGAGATATTGAGCTTTTAGCTAAAAAGCTTGAAATTTTAAATACAGCCAAGGTGCCGGTTTTTGAAATTGATGATAATATTGAAGCGGCAGAAGACCTGAGATTGACCTATCGTTATTTGGATATCCGTCGTAAAAAAGTGCGCGATTCCCTCGTGCTGCGCCATCAGATTTGCAATTCCATGAGGAATTTTTTGAATGCCGAGAAATTTACTGAAATCGAAACACCTGTGCTGACTAAATCAACACCTGAGGGAGCGCGTGACTTTTTAGTGCCTTCACGTTTGACGCCGGGCAGCTTTTACGCCTTGCCCCAATCACCGCAATTATTTAAGCAAATTTTAATGGTCTCGGGGATGGACCGTTATTATCAGATCGTCAAATGTTTCCGTGATGAAGACCTGCGCGCTGACCGTCAGCCTGAATTCACTCAGCTGGATATGGAGATGTCTTTTGTCGATCAGGATTTTGTTTTTGACCTGACAGAGCGTATGTACAAGCAGATTTTTAAAGAAGTGCTTAATATTGATTTGCCTACACCTTTCCCGCGCATGACACATGCTGAGGCAGTGGCCAAGTATAATTCTGATAAGCCTGATATTCGTCAAGATAAAAGTAATAATAAAGAATTTGCCTTTTTGTGGGTTGTGGATTTTCCTTTGTTCAAGTATAATGCTGAAGAAAAAAGATGGGACAGTGAGCACCATCCTTTTACGGGCCTTAACCCTGAGGATGTGCACTTTTTAGAAGAAGGGCAATATGCCCAAATCCGCGGCCGCTGTTATGATTTGGTGCTTAATGGTAATGAGATCGGCAGTGGTTCAGTGCGTATTCATCGCCGGGAATTGCAACAGAGAATATTTGATATTATTGGCATAGCTCCTGAGGAAGCCCAAAAGCGTTTTGGGTTTTTGCTTAGGGCTTTTGAATATGGCGCGCCGCCTCACGCAGGGGTGGCTTATGGTATTGACCGGGTAGTTACGATTATTACCGGCAATGAGTCTATTCGGGATTGCATTGCTTTTCCTAAAACCCAAAAAGGGACTTGCTTGATGACAGATGCGCCGTCTGATGTGGATGCCAAGCAGTTAAAAGATTTAGGGTTGGTGGTTTTGAATAAAAAATGACCCGTAGGGTCATCCCCGAATGTTATTGTCGGGGATCTAATTCAGGAGAATGCACCATGTTTAATAAAAGTTTAGCTTTGATTGTTTTAGTGGTTTTTGCCGCTGGCTGCGGTTTGGAGACCAGGACTTATGTGATGACCAAGCCTCGTGTCGGCCTGGACCAGGGCAATGGTAATGGCGGTTGTGTCCTCGGAAAATGTCCTCCAGCGTCTGCTCCAGCAGAAACGACCCGTAAGGTCTATGTCTTAGAAATCACCAAGCCTGTCCCAGAATCTGAAGTGCAAAAGATTGAGGAAACCGCAGTTAATGCAATTACTGAAACAACAGTAACGCCTCCAGCAACCCAAACAGCGCCTGCGCTGTCAGCAGCACCAGAGAATGTCCAACCCCAATCTGCAGCGCCTGTAATCCCTGTTATTGGGGAAACGCCAGGGAGTGCCCCAGCAGAAGTTTCATCACCTGCTCCAGCTGTAGACAATGGAGGCAGCATGCAGGCGCAGACCTATACGGTACAAAAAGATGATACTTTGCAAAAGATCTCCAAGAAAGTATTTGGCTCGTACGGTAAATGGTATAAGATTTACGAAGCTAATAAAGATAAAATTAAAAATCCAAATGTGCTTAAACCTGGTACGGTGCTGACAATTCCGACGGTTAAATAATTTTCTTCCCGTTTGATGGGGAGAGAAACTTAACATATTGTAGAAAGGGCATTAATGGATTTTCGTTTAGAATTGAATAATAACCGTGATTTGCAATTGCTTTTTGGGCGTTATGACCAAAATTTAAAGATTATCGAGAAGGAATTAGGGGTAAGGATTGTCCGTTCTGAGGATGGTATTAAGATCATCGGCAGTGATGCGCAAGTGCAAAAAGCCAGTGAGTTATTCCATTACTTGATGACCTTTGTTGAGAAGGGTAAGGATGTTAAAAAGGCGGACATTGTTTATGCGCTTCGTTTGGTTGATAAAGAAAAAGAAATTGATTTTAAACGTTTAGCCAAAGAAAAGATTGAAGTTTCAGTCCAGGGTGGTTTGATCACACCTAAAACTAAAGGCCAGATTGAATATATTGAAGCGATAAAAACCAATGATCTTGTTTTTTGTATCGGCCCCGCGGGAACTGGAAAAACTTATTTAGCTATTGCCATGGCTGTCAATGCGCTTAAAAAAGGATTGGTGCGCCGTATTGTTTTGACTCGTCCAGCGGTAGAGGCAGGGGAGAATCTGGGCTTTTTGCCTGGTGATATGGTAGAAAAAGTTTTGCCGTATCTTCGCCCCTTGTATGATGCGCTATATGACATGATGGAGCCTGAAAAGGTTGAGCAATACAGCGAACAGGGGATCATTGAGGTAGCCCCATTGGCTTTTATGCGTGGACGTACGCTTAATGAAGCCTTTGTTATATTAGATGAAGCTCAAAATGCCCGCCCGGACCAGATGAAAATGTTTTTAACGCGTATGGGGTTTGATTCCAAGGTGGTTGTTATCGGGGATGTGACTCAAAGCGATTTACCGGCACCAGAAAATAATGGGTTGGCCGAGGCCAACAGGATTTTAGGCAATGTCCCTGAAATCAAGTTTATCCATTTGACAAGCGAAGACACTGTCCGTCATGAATTGGTGCAAAAGATCATTGAAGCCTATGCGCAAACTAATGGGAACCACAAACAATGAGCCCAGTTGCTCGTCGGTCAATCCGACCTTGGGCCTCGTAAGGTTCTGCTGATGAGTTCGCTGCAAAATAATAATATTTCCCGTGATCAAGGCATCATGGTGATTGTTACCTTTCTGGCCTTGGTGATTTTTTGTTATTTCTCCGGCCTTCCTTTAATCATTCCTTTGCTGGTGTTTTTTCTGGGGGTCCATTTATTTTATTTCAAGAAAATCAAGTCACGGCTTTTTTTACACTTGGCCCTTCTTTTGGCTTTGCTGGTATTTGCGGCCCATATCTTTAAAGCTCATTCCCATCTAGTTGCTTTTTACCTTCCTATTGCTTCCATCCCGATGCTGACGATGCTTTTGTTTAATGATGTGCAGATCAGTTTTATGATGGCTTTTATGAGTGCCACACTTGCCGGGATTATTTTAGGTTTTGGGATTAATGAAATGCTTATCTTTTTTTTGGGCTCCTTGGCTGGAGTTTATAAGGTCCGGGATGCGCGCACCCGCGGGGTGCTGATTGAGGCAGGGATATATGTGTCTATCATCCAGGTGGTCTGTGCGCTGTTGATTAATCCGGTGATCAATAAAGATATTTTGGCGTATATTCTCAAGCCTTTGGCGATTAATGGGTTGATTTGTGCTTTTGTGGTGATTGCTACTTCAAAGATTTTTGAGACGATATTTGGTGAAATTACTAATTTTACCCTGCTGGAACTTTCGGATTCTTCGCATCCTTTATTAAAGCGCATGGTGGTGGAGGCCCCTGGTTCTTATCATCATAGCTTGATTGTGAGTAATCTTTCGGAAGCCGCAGCTGATGCCATTGATGCTCATTCGCTTTTAGTCAGGGTAGGTGCTTATTATCATGACATAGGCAAGATGGTCCATCCTGAGTATTTTACTGAGAACCAGATGGTCACGGGCAATAAGCATGACGAATTAGAGCCGTCCATGAGCCGTTTGGTTATTTTTAACCATGTTAAAGAAGGTATTGAGATCGCACGAAAATATCATTTGAACCATCGTATTGTTGATTTTATTCCGGAACACCACGGGACGAGTATTATGCATTATTTTTACCAGAAAGCATTGGCGGAAGGGTTTACAGAGGGGTTGGAGGAAAAAGATTACCGTTACCCGGGGCCAAAGCCACAGAGTAAAGAAACAGCCATCGTGCTTTTGGCGGATTCCGTCGAAGGTGCGACAAGGGCGATGGATGAGCACACGCCCCAGCGCATTGAAGATGTGGTGCGTAAGGTCATTAACAATAAATTCATTGATGGTCAGTTAGATGAATGTAATTTAACGTTGAGAGAAATAGATACGATCGCGACAACCTTTGTCCGTGTTTTAAGTGCCATGTACCACGGCCGTGTCAAATACCCCGAATATTCTAATGGAAATCATCCTAAAAAATCTTCAAAAGAAGATCCTAATTCCTCAGGCCAAAATCCTCAAGACAGCGAAAGCAGCCCTTCGTAAACTTAGTTCCTCCCCCTTGAGGGGGGAGGCTAGGTGGGGGTGTTCTTATGCGGTCCTTTCGATTGTCTGTGTCGGTGCAAAGCGTATGCAAGCGATCAATAAAAAATACTTGAAACATGACTACGTTACCGATGTCTTGACTTTTGATTTTGAGGATGGGACGGCTGAAATAGTCATTTGCCCTCAAATTG
>Ga0206825_1124_pt1 | contig 13591 bp, 7 predicted proteins | sample Alteio_BWOrgCont_79_FD_152875 | JGI IMG/M metagenome (GOLD analysis project Ga0206825, IMG submission 152875) | Enriched cells from forest soil in Barre Woods Harvard Forest LTER site, Petersham, Massachusetts, United States -... | ecosystem: Environmental > Terrestrial > Soil > Temperate forest > O...
TGCCTTCCCGGACAATCTCTTCTAGTAGCCCGGGAACTCTTGAACATTACAGCCGTCCTTTGAAGGTTGGAGACGATTATGTGATGTTTGTGGCATTAGGAGATGCTCAGGTTGGGTATAATATCGACCGTGGCAATATAGAGCCGATACAGGACTCCACTCAACTGCCTGGGTTTTATCATGAAGGCAAGGGAGCTTATTATTTAAAGGGCCAGATTTTAGGGAAATATTTGATCACATCAAGTTATGATTCAGACCGGGCTGAGAAAGCCTTGTTCAGGAAACTTGATCCTAGCGTCTATTACCCTGTTTACGGGGACAGTTCTTCTATCAATTATGATGCTGCGGACACCCAGGGAGCTCTTTATTTGAAGGTGGAATGGGACAAATCATCGGCAATTTTGGGCAATTATGCGGTTGATTTTAATGACACGGAATTTGCCGCATTCAGCCGAAGCTATTACGGTGGAAAAATTGATTACCAGTCAGTTTCTAATAATCCATATGGCGATGCCCGTACCAAGCTGGTCGTTTACCATGCCCAAGTGCAGCAATTGCCAGCGCATAATGAATTTTTAGCAACGGGCGGATCATTGTATTTCCTTAAATATAAAAACGTTATACAGGGCAGTGACACTGTCACGATACAAGTGCGCGACGCGACGACCGGTTTGGTGGTGGCCAGCCAGGCGATGACCAATGGGGCAGATTACGAGCTTGATGATAGTCAGGGCCGTATTTTGTTCTGGCAGCCGGTGGCCATGATCGCCCAATCAGAATCTATCATTTCAAATAGCTTAATCACCGGCAATCCAATTTATGTGATTGTTGATTATCAGTATGCGGTCTCAGGCATGCAAACCCAAGGCAGCCAGGGGGCCCGTATTGCCCAAGCCGTTGGCGACAATGTGGTCTTGGGGGGTACCTATGTTCAAGACAATCAAGGTGGGCAGAATTATACCCTTCAAGGGACTGATGCAACTTTGCATGTGACCCGTGATGCCACTATCAAGGCTGAATACGCGCAAACTAATTCGCAGGATTTAAATTCGTATGTTTCTACGGATGGAGGTATCACGTTTAATTCAATGGCCGTGGCCAATTCTGCCAGCGGCAAAGCTTACGGTATCACAGGCGATGCGCGTTTGTTTGACAATATCGGCTTAAAAAGTTATTACAAATGGGTTGATAATTCCTTTTCTACCCCGGATTCAACTTCTCAGCAGGGCAAGATGCTGACAGGCTTGTCAGTGACCTTTGACATGACACCAGAGACGCGCCTGACCGCCAGCGAAGACATTCAGAAATTGATCCAAGGAGGCAATTTGCAAACCTCCGCACAGGTCGGTGCTTCTGAAACCGACACCACCATGGTGCAAGTGGTACATACTGCCGAGCGCCTGAAATTGACCGGGCAGTTCCAGATGACCGAAGTCAAAAGTATTGTCAATGGTATTCAATCAACTACCAACCAAAAAGGTGCAACCATGGCCGGTCAGGCGCAGTATGATTTGACCGACCGCATTAAATTTACCCTGGGCCAGCAGGTGGACGTGATAAATAAAAATAATACCGCGACGACCATAGGGGTTGCGGCGCGCGTGACGGACCATACGACATTAAACGGCCAGGAGGTCTTTAGCCAGCAAGGCACAGCCATTACCGCCGGTGTTACCAATCAGCTTAACAAGAGGATAGCTTTGACCACTGACTACACCCTTACCAATTTAAAAACCGGTGAAGTTGACAAGACAGCCAGCGTTGAGGTGGAAGGAAAGGTCAATAATAATATAACGACTTCAGGTACGGTGGCCACGACATCCTCTTCGACAGGCTCAACCACCAATACAGCCAGCATCGGAACAAAAGCAAAGATTTCTGATTCCTCGTCTTTGGATTTGTCTGTGGGCAAGAGCCAGTCTTCAACGGGGGCCCAGGCAAGTACCGCAACAGCAAATCTCAACGGTTCTATCCAGGTCGATCATAATACTACAATTACAGGCACTTCACAGGTCACCAACGGGTTTACTGTTCCAGGCGGGGTCGGCATAGGCACAACAGGAACAGGCGTGACCACTACGTCCGTTGGCTTACAGGCCACTCGAAAATTTGTCAATGGAGAAACCAACGCTTCGATGAGTGTTAGTGATGATACCTCAGGTGTCAAAACAACGACCGTTGGTTTTGGAAATACAGGTAAGCTTAATCAAGAATTACAAGCAGTGACCGATAATAGTTTTACGTTTAGTCCTGGAAATGGGACGACGGACAATTCTAAATACGGCCTTGTCCACAATCATAATGGTCAAAGTTTGGAGGCTGATTACACCCGTCAATTGGCCAATCAGCCAACCACCATATCGGAGTCAAATATCTATGGTTTGTCTGGAGATGTTAATGACAAGCTGGCGTTAAACGGCAGTGTCGAGCGCGGTAAGGTGCAAAACCTTGATACCAGCCAAACGACCCGGACAGATTTCACCTTGGGTGCTGGCTATGTCCTAAAGGACACTGAAACAGCTGAAGCCAGGTTGAAGAATTCTATCAAGCTTGAGTTACGTTTGGATAAAGGCAAGGGGACCGACAGTTTGCACCAGTATGTAATATACGATGCGTTAGATGGTAAAATCACAGATAATCTTTCCGTTAATGCTAAATTTGATTACTCCAAGACGTTGGATGTCACGACCGGTGCTACATCAGAACGTCATCAAGAAATTATTTTAGGTATGGCGTATCGTCCGGTGAGCTTCGATAATTTGAATTTAATAACAGAATATTCTTATCAGGATGGTTATGGCGGAGGCACGCAACAGGCGGACGCATTAAATACCAATGTGCAGCAAACGATTACCCAGGTATTTAGCGCTGAGGGGGTTTATGACATTAATGATAAATGGCAGGCTGCTGAAAAGATTGCCTACCGGATTGAAAACGAACAGGACACCGGTTTCCAATTTACCCAAACGCATACGTGGCTGGTGATCCACCGTTTAAATTATAAAATTGACCGAAACTGGACTATCAGCGGTGAATACCGTGACCTGGTCCAGGTTGAGGCCAAGGACAATAAGCAGGGTATTCTGTTGGAAGCTACCCGGAATATTAATCAAAACACGGAGCTTAGTATTGGATGGAATTTTACGCAATATAGTGATGATTTGACAAATCTCAGTTACACGGCCCAAGGGCCATTTGTCAGGATGACCGGTAAATTCTACGACCGAACCCCTGAAGAAAAAGCCCGTGACCGGGCCAAATGGCTGGATGCCAGGGTCAATGAATGGGCGTGGATTTTGATCAGGAAAGAATTGGCTAAAAAAGACAGTAAGATAGTCCTGGAATTAAACCGGCTGTTTATCTTGGCCCACAAGGCAAGGACCCAAGGTCGTTTGGAAGAATCACGTCAGATTTATAAGGACATTATTGCCGCAGGTCAGATGATGTACGATGAGGCTTCTGAATATATCCGCAGCCGGATTGCCTTTGAAGAACAATTACAGCAGCTTGACAAAACAGCGAGAGAATATTTTAAGGGCGGAGAATATGTGAGGGCCCGAAAAATATGGGAGAAAGTAGTGGAAGATGCTTCCCGTGGTGTGGTAAAATGATTTTTGATTAAAATAAAATATGATAAATAAAATATATCGTCTCTATATATTCCTTGCCTTTGTTTTTTTTGCAGGGACCCTTGCTTTTGCTGACCAGTCCAACTCTGCTCTTGATGACAAACCTTCTGTTGATTCGGCTGCGTCGTCGGGAATACAAGTGCCCGCAGTACCGGCAGACACAAATTCAGATACCCATACCAGTTATCTTTATGATTTAAAGAAACTTATCGAAAAATCTCGGGAAAATATTAAAGAGGTCAACGAAAAGATCAAGGAGCAAGCCGTTCTTAAGCGCAATCAAAAGCGTGAAGAAAGGGCCCATGAATATTATGAGAAGGGTATCCAGTTGACCAATGAAGGAAAGCTTGATGAAGCCCGCGATTATTTTGAGAAAGCCATCCGTATCACTGAGCATCCGGAAATGGTTGGTTATATTAAGGAAAGCCAGCGCCGTCTTCGCAAGCAGGAAGCTGCTTTGCATGCCCAGGAAAGAGAGCATTACAATCAGATCAAACAAGATGAGACTGTCCGAAAAGAAGATGTTGAGACAGCTTATAAAGAAGCAGTTGATTTGTATAAACAGAAAAAATACCATCCGGCCAAAGATGCGTTTGAACATGTTGATGAAATTGCCCCTGATTACAGGGCCACAGACAGTTATTTAAAGATTATTGACCAGGACATTGTTATTGCAGATGCCGTGGCTGCTAAACAGCAGGCGGTTGAGGTCGCGCGTCAGCAGAAAGAAGCTGAAGCTGCCCGGGTCAAGGAAAAACAAATGTGGTTGGCCCAGATTGAAGAAAAAGAGAAAGAACGCAAAGAAGCCATCAATAAACAGGCCCAAGATGTTTATGATGATGCGGTTGCCCTGTATAAAAATAAAAAATTTGCTGAGGCTAAAAAGAAATTTGAAGAAGTCAGTTGGGTCATTCCTGATTATAAAGCCACGATGAAATACCTGGCGCGTATTGACAGGGATGCCCAACAAGAAAAAGAGCGTGTTGCCCGAGAGCAGCAAAAAGCCTTGCAAGAACAGCGTTGGGAAGAAGAGGTGGAACGCAAAAAACAAGAAGCACAGAGGAAGCGTGAATTGGAAGTAAAAGAACGCCAGCATTTGCAGGACTTAAAAGAGCAGGCCCAATTTTTATATGCAGCAGCGGTCAGGTTGTATGATAATAAAAACATGGATGATGCTTTGGATAAATTTAAAGATATTGAAAAATTGCTGCCGGATTATAGGTCAACAAGGACTTATATAGCGCGGATTGAACAAAGAGAAATTGATCAGCAAAAGCAGTTATTGGATTCTCAAAAGAAAGCCCAAGAAGAGAGCTTACGCAAAGAGAATTCTGCAAAGAAATTCCAAGAAGAGAGCTTGCGCAAGGAGAATTCTGCAAAGAAAGCTCAAGAAGAGAGTTTGCGCAAGAAGAATTCCGCTTCAAAATTACCTGTGGTGGTTCCAAGTCCTGTGGTTGCGGCACCTGTGATTACATCTCCTGCGCCAGTACCGATTGCTGTTGTGGCAGCACCTGTGATTCAAGCGGCACCAGTGCCAGCGCCAGTGCAACCAAAACCAGAACAGAATAATATGCCAGACCAAGTAAAGGTGGCTATTTCCCTCGAAGACCAGCAAAAGCAGGCCCAGGATATCGCTGTTTTAGCTGAGAAATCAGCGCAACTTTATCGTCAAATTGCTGATGTTGCCGATGATAAATCAACGGTCCAAACTAAGAGAAAAATGGCCCAAGTGGATGAGATTCTAAATAATTTAAAAGAAAGCAAAGAGCGTCTTTTACGTCAAATGCGTGAAGAACAGTGGCGGCATCAACAAGAGGAATCAAGGACCAAACAACAAGAACGGAGGGCTGAGGCCCAAAAGGTATATCAGGATGGTTTGGAATATTTGCGTTCTCACGAGTATGCTAAAGCTAAAATTAAATTCTTGGAATTGGAGAACATTATCCCTGATTATAAGTCCTCCCACCGGTACTTAAGCCGTGCTGAAGAAGGTTTGAAAAAAGCAAGCGCCCAAGCAGTGACAAGTTATGAACAAAGGGAAGCCCTGCATTTGAAGCAATTGCAGGACAAACAAAATATTGAAGAAATGCGCCGTGCCCAAGAAGAAAAAGAAAAGCAGTCTAAGATAGAGCAAGAGCAGCAGGCTGCCCTTGAGAATCTCACGCAGAAGGCCTCCAGCATTAATGATGATATTATCCGTCTTTCTAAACAGCAGGACCTTGAAGCGATGAAGGTGAAATTTAATGAATTAGAAAATACAGTTACCGCTTTGACAACACTTAAAGATGAAATGGCCAAGGTCAAAGACCGTAAATTGCGTGAGAAACAGTTGGCCCGTGAAACTATTCGTCAACATAATAAAATGATTTTGGCGCAAAAACGTGAAGACCAACAAATACACGCATATTATAGGGCACAGCCTTTGAGAGAATATCGTCCGGTATTATCAAATCAGCCGGATAACGCTGATCAATTTAAGCGTCGTGATATCATGCAAGAACAAAACATGTTGTTTACTGAGGGCGTTGACCGTTATGAACATAAAAAATATACCCAGGCCAAACTTTTATTTGGTGAGTTAGCTGACCAAAACGATCGACGGGCGGAAGCCTGGCTTAAGAAAGTGGATAGGGCCATCACTCGGGAACTTTTAAGGAGCCAAGAAGGGGAAGAAAAAGAGAGGACAGCATTTTTGGCAGATCAATTAAAAGCACAGCGTGAATTGATCGTTATCCAGGAGCGCGAACGCCAACGTCAAAAGAAATTAACCGAAGAATTAGAGCAGCAAAAAAGAATTTATGAAGATGACCGTTTGCTACAGTTACGCAAAGAAGAAACGATAAAAGCCCAAGAGCGTGAACGCCAGCGCCATGAAGCTAAACGTTTACGATTAGAAAGAGATAATGAGAAGCAGCAGGCAATGCTTCGTTTTCATAAAATTCAAATAGCTGTCAAGCAGCCGGAAGCAAAGCCACAGGTGCCAACGACTCCTGTACCAGTGGCCATCTCCTCAACACAGGGTGTTGTGGCCGTTGCTCCAGCTCCTGCATTGACGGCTAAACAATTACAGTCGCAGGTAGATTTTTCTAATAAACGAAAAGCCTTTCTTGATGATAAATATAAAAAAGAACAGCAAGAGCAGGCTCATCAGGCTAAGTTAAAGGCAGAAGCAGAGGCCCGTCAAAAGCTTGAAGAAGCGCGGCAAAAAGAAAAAGAACACCAAAAAGAATTAAGAGATCAGCAAGAAAAAGACCGCCAGGCAAAAATAAAGGCCAGGGAAGATGCCCGTCAAAAGCTTGAAGAAGCGCGGCAAAAGACAAGAGAACACCAAAAAGAATTAAGAGATCAGCGTGAAAAAGATCGCCAAGCAAGGATCAAGGCCAAGGAAGAAGCCCGTCAGAAGGCTGAAGAAGCACGGCAAAAAGAAAAAGAACACCAAAAAGAATTAAGAGAGCAGCGTGAAAAAGACCGCCAGGCGAGGATAAAGGCAGAAGAAGCGGCTAAAGCCGAACAGGCCAGGATTAAAGCTGAAAAATTAGCACAAGAGGAAAAACATAGACAGGAAGTATTACTTGAGCAAGAACAGCAACGTGAAGAAAAGATTAAGCAGGAAGAGATTGTTCGCCAGGAAACCCAACGCAGGCAAGAGATGGAGCGTCAAGAGCGTGAACACCAGGCCCAACTAGAAGCTCAGCGTGAAGCTGTCCGTAAACAGTTAGAAGACGGTGTTGAGGCTATGTACCAGGAAGCCTTGAGATTATACAAAGAAGGAGACTATTCAGCAGCAGTGGACAGGTTTAAAGATGTTCAGGATATATTACCCGGGTATAAACGTTCAGAACAGTATATGGATGAAGCTCGCCAGAAATCTTTAATTGAAAAACCTCAAACAGTAGCAATCCCTGATTCATCTGCAAACAATGTTTCCAAAGCATTAGATTTATTTGATCCTAATGCCAAATAATCCATTGAGAGCAAACCATCTAATTGACGAAAAAAGTCCTTACCTGCTGCAACATGCCCACAACCCTGTAAATTGGTATCCTTGGGGTAAGTTTGCCTTTGATAAAGCCAAGCTTGAGGATAAACCGATTTTATTATCGATCGGCTATTCCACCTGCCACTGGTGCCATGTCATGGCACATGAAAGTTTTGAAGACAGCGGCATCGCAAAAATTATTAATGAGCATTTTATAGCAGTCAAGGTTGACCGCGAAGAGCGTCCAGATATTGATCATATCTATATGAGCGCTACGACGTCAATGACGGGACAGGGAGGCTGGCCATTAACAGTTTTTATAACGCCACAGGCAGATCCTTTTTATGGAGGGACATATTTCCCTCCTTACGCTAAATGGGGCAGCATAGGTTTTGTCGATTTATTGAATTCAATTGCCGCGGGTTGGAAAACAGATCGTGAGAATATTTTGTCCTCCAGTCATTCAATAACAGAATCGTTGCGAAAAGCTACTTTTCGTCATCCTGAGCGAAGCGAAGGATCTCATCTCCAGATGGATGATGTTTTCTTACACCGCGCGTTCCGGCAAATGAGAGGCCAATTCGATCCGGCAAACGGGGGTTTTGGGTCTTCTCCCAAATTCCCCATGGGCCATGGTTTGTCATTCTTATTGCGTTATTATAAAAAGCGAAATGAGGCTGAAGCTTTGGAAATGGTCAAGAAAACATTGACAAAAATGGGAGATGGGGGAATTTGGGACCATTTGTCAGGAGGTTTTCACCGCTATTCAACTGATTCAAATTGGCATGTGCCGCATTTTGAGAAAATGCTCTATGACCAGGCTTTATTGTCCCGGGCATATTTGGAGACATATCAGTTGACAGGAACCCTTAAGTACGCACAAATTGCACGTGAGGTCCTTGATTATGTTCTTAATGATATGACAGAAGCACAGGGTGGTTTTTATTCTGCTGAAGATGCCGATAGTCTTGATGTGGCTGATGGGACCTTAAAAGAGGGAGCGTTTTATGTTTTTTCGCAATCTGAGATCGAAGAAGCTTTAGGCAAGGACCCAGCCTTAATTTTTAATTATTGTTATGGGATTTTGCCCCAAGGCAATGCCGCTTTTGACCCCCATGGTGAATTTAGCGGGAAAAACATACTATTTCGGGCGCACTCTTTTGAGGAAGCTGCTGTTAAATTTCATGGGCAAACAGGTGAAATTCAGGGTATACTTACAGTAGGCAGAGAAAAGTTATTAGCTTTACGGGCCAATAGACCGCGTCCACACAAGGATACTAAAGTATTGTGTGATTGGAATGGTTTGATGATTGTAAGCTTTGCCTTTGCCAGCCGGGTCTTAGGGGAGCCCAAATATGCCCAAGCTGCCAGGAAGGCTGCAGATTTTATTTTGACCCATATGATGGAAAAAGGCCGCCTTTTGCATCGATGGCGGGATGGCCAGGCAGGGATTACAGCAACTCTTGAGGATTATGCTTTTTTCATTTACGGTCTTTTGGAAGTGCATGAAGCCACTTTTCAGGATAAATATCTTGATATGGCCCAAGTTTTGGCTGACCAGATGATCGAGCTTTTTGCTGATCAATCAGGAGGTTTTTATATGACAGCTATCGATGCAGAAGCCTTGATTATAAGACCGAAGGAAGTCTATGACGGCGCTTTACCCTCAGGAAATTCGGTTGCCGCATTAATTTTATTGCGGCTTTATGCATTAACTAAGAAGGAAATTTATATTTCCAAGGTGGAGACTTTATTCAGCTATTTTTCTTCTTCGGTGGCCCAAGCGCCATGGGCGCATAGTTTTTTATTGTCTGCCCTTGACTGGCATCTGAGTACGCCTGTTGAGATCACCTTTCAGGGGGCTCTCGAAGACGTGACAGTTGCCAAAATGCTGAAAGTATTGTATAAACATTTTATACCTTTTAAATCTGTGAAGCTAATCACTGACCCCGAAACATCTTTAAGTTTGAAGCAGCAGGGCGGCCAGGCACATATTTGTTATCGTGGTACATGCAAAGCACCTACTGATAATATTGGTGCTTTTGAACAGGAACTCTTAACGAGGGGCTGATCATATGATACAAGCCATTTTCTTTGCTATTTTGATTATTACTTTATTATCCGGGACATTTGCTTATTTTGCCCCTTCCCAAAAGCCTATCAGTCCAATGAAATTTATGATGGACAACACCGGGTATAATTCGATGGAAACGCTCAATCGTAAAAAGACCGAGCAAATTAATATGGTAATGAACAGGGGGGTTTTGCAAATCCGCAGGCAAATGGAAGATCTTGCCTTAGAACAGAGTAAGTTTTTAGATATGATCCGGGACCAACAGCAAATTCTAAAGAGTGCCACTAAAGATGCTTCTGATATTTTGATGGAAGCCCAGCAGAAAGGTGAAGCTGTTGATAATGATTTATTACAGCTTCGTTCCTTGACATCACAAATGCAGGACCAAGGACGTTTATTGGTGGCCCACGGAGAAGAGCTGATTGCTTTGAATAATCAATTAACAGCATCAAGGCAGCAGGTCGCTGAACAGATAGATTTGGCTAATATTAATACTGAAGCCTCTTTAAACGCATTGCAAGAGCGCAGTGCTTCACTTAATAATAAAGCTGCTGAAGTTTTTCAAAAGGTAAATGATCATAATCAACAAATACGTGATCAAATACAAAGCATGCATGACAAGCTACAGGACCTATCGGATAGCGGTGCCATTGGCCTCCAGCAGCCGCTGGTTAAAGATAGCATCCATCGCATGTTAAGCAATGAGAGCGATGTGATAAATAAATTAGCCGACAATGAGCAAAAGAGTAAGCAGCTCGTACAGGACGCTCAGGATAGGCAGGCAGAAGCGAGAGAACAGCTTGAGGAAAAAATGCAGCAATCTAAAGATATGATTGAAGATGAGCGCCAAAAAGCCCAAGACCAGCAAGAAGCAAACCAGCAGCATATAGCCGATCAGATGCAAAGGATCCGCGACCAGCAAAATCGGTAATATGAAGATCATTAAGTTTATCTTTTCTAGTTTATTGGCTTTTAGCTTGATAGCCGGCACCACTGTTTTTATCTTCCTTGAAACTTTTGATACGGACCAATACCTTCCTCAAATAACCAAGAAGGCTTCTTTCGCTTTAGGGCGATCAATTTCTATCGGCCATTTAGGTCTTGTGTTTTCGTTACAAGGTATTGCCTTGGATGCTGGGCCTGTAATAATTGCAGACGATAATGATTTTACCGCGCAGCCATTTATTAAAATCGACAAGGTCCGTATCAGTCTTGATATAAGATCTTTGATATTTCATCGGGAAATCCATATAACTGGGGTCCTTTTGAAGTCACCGCAGATCCATTTTATCCGCAATCAGGAAGGGCTTTTGAATATCCAAAGCATTGGGCATAAAGACCATCTTTTTGTCATTGCGAGCCCAAAGGGAGAAAGTCTATTACCTGCTGGCAAGACTTCGCCCCAAGAAAACGTTCTTCATCATGGAGTGAGTGTTAATGACCATGAAACAGGGAATATTGACACAATAAAATTCATAAAGATCCAGGATGCCGCCATATCTTTTATCGACCAAAGTCAGGCCTTTCCTTTAGATTTATGGTTGACAGATATCAATGCCAATCTGGATGGTTTTTCTTTGTCAAAACCTTTTGGGTTGTCGCTGGATGCCTCTTTATACAGTGAAATGCCCAATGTGCATTTAAGTAGCCGTATGTTTTTGGATTTAACAAAGCGTACGGTCCAACTTGATGAATTAAAACTAGGTGCTGATTTATCTCAAGTTAGGATTAATGCACTTAAATACATTTCACCCCAAATGGCGGATAGTCCATTCTTAAGGGATATAGCGGGGATTGTGCAGCTAAATATTACCCATTTTGGTATTGTTACTCCGGGTGTGCCTGAAGTAAATGGAGATTTGAGCATAACAGGAGGGATTATTAAGGATTTTAATATAATCTAAACGGTCTTATCGCATACGCTTGGGTCTTTCGTGGGCATGGATGGCATCGATAATCTTTTGAGTGGTCAACTAAAAGAAACATTAGGCGCGGATGATACAATCATAGAAAAGGCAGAAGCTAAATTCTCGTTTCATGACAAAACAATCTTTATTGATGACTCTTTGGTTAAAACCAATATTTTTGAATTGACGGCCCAAGGCTCGATGGACCAGGGATTTAATATGGACATGCAGACCATGCTGCATCTGAATGAAGATGTTACGGCTGCTTTAGTTGACAAGCTTGAGGGTTTTAAATATTTAATGGATGACAGCAAACGCATCGCGATAGGCGCCAGTTTGAAAGGTGTCATTCCTCACCTGAAATATAAACCGAATAAAGATTTTAGAAAGAAAAGCAGGAAGGCGTTGATGCAAGAGGGTGGAAATATTTTAGGGATTTTTTTAGGTGGTGGACGAGTATAATGTAACAATAAATGTATTCCCTCCCCCTTGTGGGGAGGGCTAGGGAGGGGGGGCATGCCTTGTTCCGACAGTTCTTCAGGTCTTAATATACGTCTGGATTTAAACGAGCGCTTGGTCAAATTTGATTTCGCCAAGATCACATGTTCCAGTGAAATTGGCGGGGGTAAAAGTTTGTCCCAATTTTGCACCGGCAAAAGTTTGGAAGAAGTGCTCGATTTGGATTTCAGGATGCTTGTTTCAATTTTAAATTTAAATGCTGATGAGGAAGCGCAGTTTATTTTGTATATGGAATTAGATGCGTTAAAATCAGCCGTAGCACAGTATTTAGGAATTGAACATCAGGGGGTTGACGCCGAGCGCTGCAAGGTATCTTCAGTCGAGCATGGCGATGAATTTATCGACATCGCCATCGTGATCCTGCCTCCCAAAGAACTCCCCAAAATCCTGCCCTGCAGCCTTGGTGACCGTCAAAAGTCTGTATTGCAAGGGGAATAATTTTTTGACTTTCACATGGAGACATTTATCGTAGAGACGCCATTGATGGCGTCTCTTAATCTAGGTGGTTTCTTTTCCGCGGGTAATAAGCACTTTTCCAGTGCGCACCATTTCCAAGACCCCGAATTTTTTAATGAGGGCTTCAAACTCATCAAGTTCAATGGTGGTCCCTGTTTGCTCGATGATGTAGCAACCTTCAGAACTATCATCAATACGGACATGGTATTTTTGGGCGTTTTTGGTCACAAACGCTTTTACGGCAGCAGAGGCCTTGGTTTTTAGCAGGGCCAATTCTTTTTCCACGGTATTAGCCGGGTGTTCTTCACAATGGATGACATCAATGAGTTTATTGACGTTCTTAATGATCTGTTCCAAAGTTTCCAGGTCGCCTTTGGCGGTGATGGTCATGCGTGAGAATTTTGGATTGATCGTAGGCGAAACCACTAAAGAGTTAATATTATAGCCGCGGCGCGCAAACACTAATGCAATGCGCACCAGCACTCCTGGTTTGTTAGCCACTAAAACGCTGATTGGCTTAAAGAATTGGAATATTACAAAAAAGAGTTTCCACTCAAATACGGTAAAAACAATGGCCTGACCGCTCAACAAGTCATTGATACCTGTTATAAAGTCACCAAGGGCAAAGCAATCGTCAGCACAGATGTGGGCCAACATCAAATGTGGGCTGCGCAATTCTATCTTTCTGACAAAGGTAATTACTGGCTCTCCTCAGGTGGTGCCGGCACCATGGGTTATGGCTTTCCCGCGGCAGTGGGTGCTCAATTTGCCGCCCCCAAAGAACTGGTGGTGGCCATTGTTGGTGACGGTGGTTTTCAGATGACTTTGTATGAATTATCAACGATCTTTATCCACAAACTGCCTGTTAAAATCCTTATTATTGATAATAAATATTTGGGCATGGTGCGCCAATGGCAGGAATTATTCTTTGATAACCGTCTCTCTGGCGTTGATTTGGAAGGCAATCCTGATTTCGTAAAGCTTGCTGAAGCCTATGGGGTCAAAGGTTTTCACATGGACAAAGGCG
>Ga0206825_1125_pt1 | contig 13579 bp, 12 predicted proteins | sample Alteio_BWOrgCont_79_FD_152875 | JGI IMG/M metagenome (GOLD analysis project Ga0206825, IMG submission 152875) | Enriched cells from forest soil in Barre Woods Harvard Forest LTER site, Petersham, Massachusetts, United States -... | ecosystem: Environmental > Terrestrial > Soil > Temperate forest >...
CGCCCAATTCCACAACAACGGCGGGCCGTTTATTATGACCGCGCAGTCTCACACGGAATTTGTGGATGCCTTCTACAGGATTTCGCAAGATCGAGCGAACAAAATCGTAATCCTGACGGGAGCTGGCGGGGAGTTCATTACCGATGTCGAATGGCCTTCTTTTGGCGATGTGTCCGATCCCGGTGTTTGGAGCCAGGTTCACGACGAAGGCGTTCAGGCTTTGGAAAACCTGGCCAACATACGCGTGCCAGTCATCGCGGCTGTCGAGGGACGCGCCTACGTCCACTCAGAGTACGCCCTGCTTGCTAATGTCATCGTGGCGTCGGAAGATGCGACCTTCGAGGATGTGGCCCACTTCGCGGCAGGCGTTACGCCCGGCGACGGAATCTTTACGATTTGGAGTTATCGTGCTGGACCCGGACGAGCCGAGGCGTTTCTCCTGAACCCTCAGCCATTGGCCGCGCGCCTCGCACATGAGTGGGGAGTGGTCGCTGAGGTTGTCCCGAATGGCAAAGCGCTCAATCGTGCGCGCGAATTGGCCGAGTTGTACTTAAAGGTTCCCGAGGTGACCCGCCGCAATACACGTGTCCATTTCATTCAGCCTCTGAAAGAGCGCCTTGTGCGAGAGCTTGGCTACGGGCTGTCGCTCGAAGGAGCGTCATCAGCCGATTTGGTCAAATCGAAAAAATAACTGCCAAAAGAAACATAGAAAGAATAAATAATATGAACCAATACAACAAACTATACACTGCTCAAGATAGCGCCATCGCGTTTATCGATCATCAACCCCAGATGCTCTTTGGCGTGGCGAATATGGACCGCGCTTCGCTGATTAACAACGTCACCTTGCTCGCCAAGGTTGCAAAAGAATACAAGATTCCCACAGTGTTATCATCGGTTGAGACCGAATCTTTCAGCGGCTACGTCTGGCCACAGTTGCTGGATGTTTTCCCAGGACAAAACGTGATAGAGCGTACTTCGATGAATTCCTGGGACTCAATGGAATTCCGCAAGGCCATTGAAGCTACAGGCCGCAAGAACATCATCATCTGTGGTCTTTGGACTGAAGTGTGCGTCACTTGGCCGACCATTGAGATGTTAGGTGCCGGCTATAACGTTTATGTCGTCGAAGATTGCTGCGGAGCAACCTCGGTTGCAGCGCACGAAGCGGCTCTTTCACGCATGGTACAAGCTGGCGCTGTTCGGATGACGACGATTCAAGCATTGCTGGAATGGCAACGCGATTGGGCCAAGAGAGAGCATTACGACGCCCTTATGAAACTGCTCCGACCTCAGACTGGCGCTTACGGCGTTGGCGTCGAATACGCTTATACGATGGTTCACCATGCACCGCAGACGGCTCAGAAGCCACAAATTGTGCCTAAGAGCACACACTGATTCGCGTGGGAATTCACACCTTACCTCGAAAAAAATGAATACTAAAGTGTTCACCTTGAGCCTTGCGCTGGCGGTTTTTGCTGCCAGGGCAAGAGCTGCCGACACGTCATCCCTAAAGGAGAACGTCTTTGCAACTGTGCCACTGGGCGTTCAATTATCCATCAAAATGATTGGCCCTTATACCCAAGACGCTGACTTGCAAATTATCTGCCTTTTCAAGCACAAAAATTCTGGTGATACCTACCAGGGCGCAGCGAAAGCGACAGACGAACATCTCAACGGCCTTCTTTCCGGATTGCGCAATCGTGGGGAATTCGCCGGAGAACTTGGAGAAACGATTCTGTTTACGCCGCCCAAGGATTCAATTCCGGCAAAGCGCTTCATGATAATTGGACTCGGCGACGAAAAGAACTTATCACTTGATTCCTTACGGGTTGTTGGACGTATCGCTGCGCGCGAATCGGTGCGGCTAAAAGCCCGGCATGTGGCGTGGGCACCCGTGATTCGTGACGAAGGCAATTCCACAATTGAAGTTGGGGCTGGCGACCGCACTTTCGCCGAGCAATTTCTTTCCGCGTATGACACGGAGAAAAGGCTCCAGGCACAAGAACTGGAACCAAAGTTCAGCATTGAAAGCCTTACCATTGAAGCGGGACCGGCTTATTTCGATAGCGCCGTCAAACAAGTCGGTGAAGGTATTGACTCCATTAGTGCTGAACTCGGCCAGCGGGACACCACGCCTTATTGTTCAGCCGCAAAATAAGCGATGCGACATGCTTGGCTCATTTCAATACCGTTTATCGTGTCTTCCAACCTCTGGGGCGATGACATGACAGCTTCAACGGAAATCCCTTCAACACCTCCATCCTACCAGATGCTACGATTCAATGAGAATTACGGCTGCTTGTCCAATACGGTGAACCGTTCTGACCTATTTGATCCGATTAAATATATCCCGTTGCGGAGAGATGATCCTTCGTGGTATTTGACTGTTGGCGGTGAACTGCGTGAGCGATTTGAAGGAAATTACAACGAGAATTTCGGAATTGGAGGGGGTCCCGATTCCTACCTGCTGCAACGAGTGACACTGCTGACGGATTGGCATCTGGGGGAGCGGGTGAGGTTTTTCGTAGAGGGTATCTCTGGTATCATGGAGGGCGAAACGCCTCCAGCGCCTCCGGTTCAACAGGATCCCATTGATTTGCAATTCGCGTTTCTGGACGTTATTCCATACCTAACGGACGATGAACGGCTTACGTTGCGCGCTGGACGTTTCGGCATGAGCTTTGGTTCGGGACGACTCGTGGCCACTCGCGCAGCTCCCAATATTCCTTTCCGTTTCGACGGTCTTGAATTGCTTTATACGCGGCCACTCTGGGAGGCAACCGCTTTCCTCACGCAGCCGGTGCAGGATTCGGGGGGTCTCAACGCAGAGGATCACGCGACGACATTTTGGGGCCTCTATGTAACGCATTGGTTTGACGCAACCCATACGCTGGGCCTGGACTTGTATTACCTCGGCATCTACAACAAAGATGTTTCATATGCTTCAGGAACGGCGGATGAGGCGAGACATTCGCTGGGAGCGAGAGAATTTGGCAATCGAGATAATTGGGATTGGAGTGCCGAAGAAGTTCTGCAAGTCGGAAGTTTTGGAAACCAGTCCATTCTGGCTTGGACAGCGAGTCTCAATTCCGGCTACACATTCCAGACAGCCCTTCAACCAAGGCTGGGAATCAAACTGGACGTTACCAGCGGCGACAGTAATCCCAGCGGGAGGATGCAAGAGACTTTTGACGCCCTTTATTTCATGTCCGGCTATTTCAATGATGCCAGTCTCCTCCGCCCCCAAAACATCATCGATGTCCATCCAAATCTTGGCCTTCAATTGACGCGAACCACATCCGTGGACGGAGGCGGTGATATGTTCTGGCGGTACTCTCGAAATGACGCCGTTTATGCGGTACCGGGTTTTATTGCGATTCCGGCAAATGACAACGCTTCAAGCTACGTGGGGACGGCAGCTGACGTGAATTTTACTTGGCAGATTCAACGGCATTTAAGCTTTCAGGCATCATACGTCCACTTTTTTACTGGAAGCTATGTTCACGAGGCAGGTGGAAGTGACGTCGATTACGTTTCGACGACACTCACATTTATCTTTTAAGAATCATGAGCGAAACGATTCAGGTTGCCATTATCCGCACGGTCAAACCCGGTTGTGAGGCTGAGTTTGAAGAGGCTTTGCATAATTTCGTTCAACGGTCGCTCTCTCTGTCCGGGCAAATGGGGGTTTCCATTATCCGTCCTATGCCCGGCAGCGGCTCACGTGAATATGGCATCATCCGCAAATTCAGCGACCGTGATGCCCTAAATGGCTTTCGTACTTCTCCCGAGTATTTGGAATGGAATCAGCATGTATTGAATTTGACTGAAGGCGAAAGCCATGTCGAAGAATTAAGCGGTCTTGAAAGTTGGTTTACGCTGCCTGGTCACGCATTAAAGCCACTGCCTCAGTGGAAAATGGCAGTGGTCACTTACGTCGGGGTTGATGTTGTCACGACACTTTTGTTTTACGCCATCGGTCCGGTGATCCAGAGTTGGCCGTTTCTGATTCGTAATTCGGCATTCAACATCGTTGTCGTCGCCGGCCTGACTTGGATAGCCATGCCGCTCCTCACACGCGTCTTCAATAGTTGGATGCAAACCAAACAGATCTAATCTTAACGACAAAATAAAACATTCACCCAAGGAAACGATATGGAATCATTAAACTCTCCCGATTTAGTCCTTCACAATGGCCGCATCGCCACGCTTGACTCGAAATATCCTGAAGCGAGTAGTCTCGCTGTAAAAGATGGCCGGATTATCAGTGTGGATGATGCAAAAGAATATCAGCTAGGGCCGCACACCAAAGTCATTGACCTTAAAGGTAGCCGTGTAATTCCCGGACTGAATGACTCCCATCTGCACGTCATTCGCGGCGGGTTGAACTACAATATGGAACTGCGCTGGGATGGCGTCCCGTCACTGGCCGATGCCTTGCGCATGCTCAAGGAACAGGCCCAGCGCACGCCTCCCGGACAATGGGTGCGCGTGGTCGGCGGTTGGACGGAATTTCAGTTCGCCGAACGCCGGATGCCGACACTGGAAGAAGTGAATGCCGCTGCCCCCGAAACTCCGGTCTTCATTCTGCACCTCTATTGCCGCGCGCTGTTGAACAAAGCCGCCCTTCGCGCCTGTGGTTACACAAAGGACACCCCCAATCCTCCGGGCGGCGAAATCGTGCGCGACGGCCAGGGCAATCCGACTGGTCTGCTCATTGCTCGTCCAAACGCTACGATTCTTTACGCCACTCTGGCCAAAGGCCCCAAGCTGCCGCCCGAATACCAAATGAATTCCACGCGCCATTTTATGCGCGAATTGAACCGCCTTGGGTTAACCAGCATCATAGACGCAGGCGGCGGATTCCAGAACTATCCGGAAGATTATGCAGTTATTCAGGAACTGCATAAACGGGGAGAAATGACATTGCGCATGGCCTATAATCTCTTCACCCAAAAACCAAAGCAAGAGAAAGAGGATTTCGCCCGTTGGATTAAAATGACTGGGCCAGGCAAAGGCGACGATTTTTTCCGCTGCAATGGTGCAGGTGAAATGTTGGTGTTTTCGGCCGCCGATTTTGAAGATTTCCTCGAACCCCGTCCGGATCTGCCGGCGGCACTGGAAGGCGAACTCAAAGAAGTAGTATCGTTGCTCGCGGCAAATAAATGGCCGTTCCGCCTGCACGCCACTTATGAGGAAAGCATCACGCGATTCCTCAATGTATTTGAAGAAGTCAACCGCAGCACTCCATTTAAGGGTTTGAATTGGTTCTTCGATCATTGCGAAACCATTTCGGACCGGAATCTTGAACGCATCAAAGCTTTGGGTGGCGGCATTGCCATTCAGCACCGCATGGCCTATCAGGGAGAATATTTCATGGAGCGTTACGGCAAAAAGGCCGCTGAGCGCACTCCACCCGTCCGAAAAATGCTGGAGATGGGAATTCCGGTCGGTGCGGGCACAGATGCCACTCGCGTAGCCAGCTACAATCCCTGGATCTCCCTCTATTGGATGGTTACCGGGAAAACGGTGGGCGGGGCGCCCATGTATCCCGATAAAAACCTGCTGACGCGCGAAGAGGCGTTGCGACTTTATACGCAGGGCAGTAGCTGGTTTTCGAGCGAGAGTGGAAAGAAGGGGGCAATTGCCGCAGGTCAACTCGCCGATTTTGTTGTACTCACGGATGATTATTTTTCTGTGTCGGAAGAGGAAATTAAAGGCATCGAATCGGTCCTTACTATAGTGGATGGGAAAGTCGTTTATGCGACGGATGAATTCACCTCTTATGCGCCGCCGAAAATCCCGGTGTTACCGGAGTGGTCGCCAGTGAAAGTGTTTGGCGGGTACGGTGCGCCGCTGGATATCAAGAAGGCCGCTCGGGCGGGTGTGCCGGTACAACACCAACACAACGCCGAATGTCATCAACATGGGTGCTGCCACGCTCTGCAGCGGTTGTTCACCGCTGCAGAAAGCGCAAACAATCGTTATGCCGGTTTCTTTGGGCTTGGCTGTGATTGTTTTGCATTCTAAATATGTTAAAGAATTTATTGAGAAAGACTTTGAGTGTTGACGCCAACGGTTTCGCCGTAACGTTTGGGCATTTATTCCTTCGTGTTTCGGCTGGGCTGATGATTTTTTACATTCATGGATTGCACAAACTCGAGGGTTGGATCGCCTATGTCCAGAACGGCACGCCTTGGGAGCTATTAAAGGAAGTGGAAGGAATGCATTTTCCGGCTCCGTATCCCTCGGCCATCCTCGCAACTCTGATTCAGTTCATTTGCTCGATTTTCATCGTCGTTGGGTTTTTTACACGAATTAATGCTGTTTTATTATTGGGTGCTCTAAGCGGGGCAATCCTTCAGAACTTTCTTGCTGGCCGCAGCCCGCAGTTGGCGCTGCTTTACATAATCGTGGTAATTACAATTGTTTTTCTTGGTGGTGGAAGGTTTTCGCTGGATGCTAAAACCTCACAAAAAGTTTCCAGCCAACGATAAAAGATCATGGCGGATATTTCCTCTAACCCCAAGCCTGAGAACTTAAGCCATCGACCTGGGACGACGCGATGCGGCGATGCTCATATTTCAGAAAGGATCCGTAAGAGGGCTTACGTTTTGACTCGTTTGGTGTCCGTTTTGGTGTCCTTTCCAGCTCAACGCATAACTGTCGGCTAACAATGCCCTGTTTCAGAATTTCGAGGTGCTTCTCGCTTGCCATAAGTTTATTCGCAAGGGACATTATATAGAAAGATGCGCCGAAACGAGTTCGTAATTGATGCGGAATCATTCCGACGGTTTAACGAGAAAACCGTTTTTTTATTATGATTGACCACATTATTCTCACAGTCAGTGATCTCAAGCGTTCAGTCGCTTTTTATGCCAAAGCCCTGAAGCCACTTAGCATTACAAACTTTGTAGATTACGAAGGACATCCCGGACACCCTGATTTGAAGGGTTTTGGTGACGGTAAAAAAGCCTTTTTCTGGCTCAAAAAAGGAAAGCCCGATCCCCAAGCGGTCCATGTTGGCTTTGTAGCGAAAGACCATGCTGAGGTAGATGCATTCTACAAGGCGGCTGTGAAGGCTGGAGGCAAGAGCAAGGAATTACCTCAAACTCGGCCCGAATACTATCCTGTTGGCAGGCCTCGTTCTTTGCATTGATGATGCGGCGGGCGGCAGCGGGATTAGAGGTTTCAAGGCTGTGCCGCTGCTTGGTGACGGAATCGACGGAATAAAAAACTCCGTTTTCGCGGCGATAAGCACGGTATCGTTCTTTCATGGCTCGTGTTGTTTGAGCCTCTCAGAAAACCGTCCCGCCTTGTTAGCAAGTTCTGGCTGCTTTTCAGATAACTAGTGCCTGCTTTGTGCCGCACTAGTCACTTCATACACAGGGTTGTGCACAGTTTTGTACACAGTTGACACTGCCGAACTCACAACATATGCTCTCTCAGCCACTTACAGATGGTGGCTGGGGGCGGAATCGAACCGCCGACACAAGGATTTTCAGTCCTCTGCTCTACCGACTGAGCTACCCAGCCAACCGTTGCCTTCTCCCTGAATTCTGCGAAAAATCAAACTAACAAAAAAACAGACCCGCGCAAGAACAGAATCATACCCAATCAAGTTTGCCGTTGTCTTTTTGCGCCGGACTCTTGAAACTCGGCTTTCTTGAAAACATTGCACAAATACCTGACCACGCAGGTGCTCGCCTCGCTCCTGATGACCGTCGCGGTATTCACTTTTGTGCTTTTGCTCGGCAACATCCTCCGGGAAATTCTCCCCCTGCTCATTAACGGCCATGCGCCGCTGGGCGTTGTAGCGGAAACCATTGCACTGCTGCTCCCCTTCGTCTGGGTTTTTGCCCTCCCCATGGGATTGCTCACCGCCACCCTGCTGGTCTTTGGCCGCTTCAGTGCCGATCAGGAGCTTACCGCCGCACGCGCCAGCGGCATCAGCCTGGTTTCACTGATTAGCCCGATTTTGCTCTTGAGCCTTTTCTGCTGCCTGCTGAGTGCCTGGTTCAACATGGATTTAGGACCGCGCAGCCGGGTCGCCTACGTCGGCCTGCGTTATAAATTGCAGGCCAGTTTGGCAAATCTTCAACTGCCCGAGGGGCAGCTCATCAACCTCAGCACTAATTACACTTTTTACACCGAGAAAAACGACAATGGAAAATTGACCGAGGTCATGCTCTATTCGCCGGATCGTAATACCACTTTAACCGCCCCGCGCGGCCAAATCGAACTGGATACCACCAACGGCCAGCTTACCCTGGATTTATTTGACGTCCATATACTCACGGTCCCGACTAATGGCGCCGCTGTCAGTACCTCTTTCACTGAACTTCCCATATCTGTCAACATTCTCAAAAATGGGACACCCACGCCGGGATACAATGACATGACCTTTTGGCAACTCCAGGACAAGCTGCACGAACTGGAGCAAAGCCTCCCCAAAACCCAGCCTACCAATGAAACCAAAATGACCTTCGATGAAATGCGCAAATTGCCTCAAAATCTGATTGAGCAGGTTCGCGTGGTCATGCACCGGCAACTCGCCATTTCCTTTGGCTCTTTTGGGTTCGCGCTCATCGGCATCTCGTTGGGAATACGCGTTCATCGGCGTGAAACGAATATCGGCGTAGCCATCGCCGTGGTGCTTGCCCTGATTTATTTCAGCTTCATGACCATTGCCTGGCAATTATCTTTACACCCTGAATTTTACCCCCATCTCATCGTTTGGATACCAAACTTTTTATTTCAGGCCATCGGAGCCTTCCTTCTTTGGCGCGCAAATCGCGGAATATAATCCTTAAAGCTTATGCTCCGCCGCCATTGTCTATTTTTTGGAAAATAAATATACCGGTGTCTCCATTTCTTCGCCCCAAATAATGCCCCCTTTTTCCGATCTCCAACTTGGCTTGTGAATTGCTTACCCCCCTGCAATGACATCGTCTTTCGATTCAATTTATAAAAAAATGGCCGCCTCAGGCGATGGCGGAGGGGCGCAACTGTCCGGGTCCGACCAACCGTTTGACCCCACGAAACATGTTTCGCCCGTCATTGCGCATGAATTGAATAATATTCTCGCAATTGTCCAGGGATATGCCGATCGCCTGTTGTTAAGTCATACCGATGATACGGCGTTGCATGCGCAATTAAAAATGATCACCGAGGCAGCCCGGCGCGCGGCTGCCATTATCCGCGACGCTACACCCAATGCCTTGACCCAGCCAATACAGCCATTCCCACAATCTAACCCCGAACCGTCGGTCGCTTAACATCGGCCTTTCGTCTTAATCGAACGCTTTGCCGTTTCGGTTCCGGTTCTTCTTTTCCTTCGGTATTCAAACTGCGGCCAAACGCGGCTCACACCATTTCTCTGTAATTTATTTTGCCCATCCGCCTTCTTTCTAATATTCTATCATGATAGGCATGAAAATTTTCATCGACGGCAAATTTTATTCTGAGCGTGACGCGAAAATCTCTGTGTTTGACCACGGACTTCTTTACGGCGACGGTGTTTTTGAAGGCATCCGCGCCTATAACGGCCGCGTGTTTAAGCTAAAGGATCACATCGAAAGGTTGTTTTATTCCGCCAAGGCCATCCTCCTTGAAATCCCGATGTCGCCGCAGAAAATTTCCCAGGCGGTCCTGGAGACCTGCCGCGCTAATAAACTTCGCGACGCCTACATCCGTCTCGTGGTGACGCGTGGCGTGGGTACCCTCGGGCTAAACCCCAAAAGTTGCGGCCGCCCCTCGGTGATTATTATCGCCGGGAAAATCCAACTTTATCCCCAGGAATTATATGCCAAAGGCATGGACATCGTTACCGTGCCCACCACGCGCAATCTGCATAGCGCCCTCAATCCCGCTATCAAATCGCTGAATTACCTCAACAACATTCTCGCTAAAATCGAAGCCAACAATGCCGGCGTCGAGGAAGCCGTCATGCTCAATGCCGAAGGCTTCGTGGCCGAATGCACCGGCGATAATCTGTTCATCATCAAAAACGGCGAACTGCTTACTCCCCCGCTCTCTGCCGGTGCCCTCTACGGCATTACCCGGCAAACCGTGATTGAATTGGCCCGCTTGGCCGGGATGAAAGTTTCCGAACCTAACCTCACTCGCTACGACCTGTTCAATGCGGACGAATGTTTTCTCACCGGCACCGGCGCGGAAATCATGCCCGTGATTAAAATTGACGGCCGTGTCATTGGCGCCGGCAATCCCGGCCGCCTGACCCGCAAGCTTGTGGAAGAGTACCACGCCTTGACAAAAATGTCCGGCGAGCCGATATAAGCTTCGCCGTTTAACGGCTAATATTATTTCAATTTGGTTCGCTTTTTATCGGCAACCATCGTAACTTTTAAATGTCAGATAATGTAACGACTTAGATTTTGATTAAAATGCAATGCTCTATTTGCAAAGAAAAGCCGGCCACCGTGCATCTCACCCAAATTGTTGGGGATAAAATGCAGAAGCTGGATCTGTGCGAAGACTGCGCCAAGACCAAGGGCGTCAACGATCCCGCCGGCTTCGCGCTCGGGGCGGATTTGATGTTTGGCTTGGGAGCCGCCCAGGAAATTGAACAGGCCGGCGGTGGTGTGGAGTTGAAATGCTCGCGCTGCGGATTTACCCAGGCCGATTTTAAAAAATCCGGCCGGCTCGGCTGCCCCGAATGCTACAAAACTTTTTCCGAAGGTTTGGGCGGCTTGCTCAAAACCATGCATAAAGGCACCCGCCACACCGGCAAGGCACCCGAAACCATGCGCTCTTCCACCGAAGATGCTGACCGCCTCAAAATATTGCAGAAAAAACTGGAGAAAGCCATTGAGTCGGAAAATTTTGAGGAAGCGGCTCAACTGCGTGATGAAATAAAGCAGGTCACGGAACGCTCCCTCGCGCCAAAAAATCTGGCCAGATAATCAGATAATATATATGCGCGATCTGCACTCATTTCTTTCGCCGCCTGCCGAAACGGCCCAGCGTCATGGACCGCACGACCGTATCGTCATGTCCAGTCGCGTCCGCCTCGCGCGCAATATTAAGGATGCCGCATTCCCCGGTTGGGCCAAAAAAACCGAACGTGTAAAAACTTTGGAGACCATTCGTCCCGCCGTCGAAAGCCTGCCGGAAATGAAAGACTCTTTTTCCGAAGCCATGGATAATCTCGGCGCGCTCGACCGGCAGATGCTGGTGGAACGCCACCTCATCAGCCGTGAACATGCCGCCAAAAGCGCCGGCAGCGGCCTCGTTTTAAATCGTGAGGAAACCTTCTCCGTGATGATTAATGAAGAGGACCATTTGCGCATGCAGGCGCTCCGCCCCGGCCTTCAGATAAAACAGGCCTGGGCCGCAATCGATGATTTCGATTCCGCCCTTGAAAAGAAACTGGATTACGCCTTCGACTCTGAGCTCGGCTATCTGACCGCTTGCCCCACCAATCTTGGCACCGGCATCCGCGTCAGCGCCATGCTGCATTTGCCAGGCCTGGTGTTGGGTGAGCAAATCAACCCCATCATCCAGTCGGTCAACAAACTCGGCCTTGCCGTTCGCGGTCTTTATGGCGAAGGCACCGAAGCGCTCGGCAATGTCTTTCAGGTCTCCAACCAAATGACCCTCGGCGAAAACGAAGCGATGATTGTCGAACGGCTCGAAAAAGTCCTCGCCCAAATCATTGAGCATGAAGAAAACGCCCGGCAAACGCTTTTGGAGAAAAAGCCCAAGACCGTCTATAATCATATTGGTCGCGCCTACGGAATTTTGGCAAACGCCCATAGCATCTCGTCAAAGGAAACGATGAATCTTCTCTCGCTCTTGCGGCTTGGTGTGGACTTGGGCCTTTTTCCCGGCGCTGAACGCGCCCTCGTGGATGAACTATTTTTGATTACCCAGCCTGCTCATTTGCAAAAGCAATTTTCGGACAAACTCAGTGCTGAAGATCGTGATTTGATGCGAGCGGATATGGTCCGCGAACGATTGAAAAACGTGAGCCGCCCCCTGGTCAAACCTCGCCCGCCGAATACTACCAATTAAGCCGCGGCTTGCAGTTATTCAGTCACCCGCGGATTTCATTTGGCGAGCACAGCGAGCCTAATTCAAGGCCCCGTTAGGGGCGATAGATATATAGCCCAGCGTCAGCGAACGAAGTGAGCGCAACCCCTGGGTAAAGTATCACCAAATATCCGCGGCTGATTTCCCGCGAATGCGGGCCGCGCGAAGCGCGAGGTTCATCTGCGGCCGTGAAAAACCTAATAAACCTTCCGCAAATTCGACGGCAGAATTCCCAGCTCGTCGCGATACTTCGCAACGGTGCGCCGGGCAATCGTAATTCCCTTTTCGCAAAGCATTTTGACCACTTCCTGGTCAGACAACGGTTTGCCCGTGTCTTCGCTCTTGAAAATATCGGCAATCATGTCCTTGACGCTCGTGTTGGACACGCCGTCGCCGCTGGTAGTTTGCAGGCCGGCCGTGAAGAAAAACCTCATCTCAAAAATGCCCTGCGGCGTCTGCATATATTTACCCGAGACCGCGCGGCTCACCGTCGTCTCATGCACCCCCACCACCTCTGCGATTTGCGCCATCGTCATCGGCTTCAAACAGGAAACACCTTTATTCATAAACTCGCGCTGGCGCTTCACAATCTCCTTCCCAATATTCAGGATCGTCTGCTGCCGCTGGTGCAGACTCTTGATCAGGAATTTGCCCGCGCGGATTTTTTCCCGGATGTAATTTTTTACCTCGTTCGAATTTTCTCCCTGCGCCATCAAATCCTTGTACACGTTGCTGATTCGCAAATGCGGAATATATTCGTCGTTCGTCGTTACAATAAAATCATCGCCATTCTTCTGGACGAACACCTCCGGCAATACATATTGGTCCGTGTCCGGCAAAAAAGCCCGGCCCGGGCGCGGTTCCAGTCGTGCGATCTTCGCCAGCGACTCCTGCACCTCCCCGATGCTTCGGCTGCTCCCGCGCGCAATTTCCGGAATGCGCCGCTTGCCCAGCGCGTCCATAAAGTCCCGCACAATCACATATTCCAGTGAATCCTGCTGCTTGGCCCGCTCCAGTTGCAGCATCAGGCACTCGCGCAAATCCCGCGCGCCGATGCCCGGCGGATCAAATGACTGGACGATTTTCAGCATCTCGGAAATTTTTTCCACCGGCAATTGCGCCGAAGCCGCTATCTCCTCCGCTGTCGCCTTCAAATATCCGTAATCGTCAATGTTCCCGACGATCGTCTCTGCCAAGATGCGCTGTTCCTCGTTTAAATCCGTTTCGCGCACCTGCTCCATCAAATGTTCCGCCAGCGACGTTCCGACCGTCAGCGAATCAAACATGAACTGCCGCTTCTCTTCATCTTCCGTCGATTGCCGTATTGGCGCATTCGCTTGTGAAAAATGGTCTCGCCACTCCTGGTCCAGCTGTACCAGCTTGTCAAACTCTGCCTGGAAATCATCCACCGGCTCGGTGGAGCTTTTTTCCATCGTGGTAGTGTCGCCGCTCTCAAACGCTGCTTCCTCCGCGGCATCCGTGGGCGCAGATATCTCCGACTCATCATCGCCGGCCTTTTCGC
>Ga0206825_1126_pt1 | contig 13577 bp, 8 predicted proteins | sample Alteio_BWOrgCont_79_FD_152875 | JGI IMG/M metagenome (GOLD analysis project Ga0206825, IMG submission 152875) | Enriched cells from forest soil in Barre Woods Harvard Forest LTER site, Petersham, Massachusetts, United States -... | ecosystem: Environmental > Terrestrial > Soil > Temperate forest > O...
AAGCTGGAATATGGTTTTTACAAAAACATAAGCATAGCTGCAACCTTCGGGTATGACGCATTTGTATATAACTTTGAGCAGGAATACACAGGTAATAATGGCCCGTTTACACGCTATATAAACAGCAATACACGAATATTCAGCGGAGGGGTCACCGCATTTTACCATTTGAACGAATATATACACATCAGGCATTTAGATCCGTTTATCGGGGCAGGGTTATCGTTAAATAATATCCGTTATACGGCCTATCCGCAGGGGGATAGCACGGTGATAAAGCAGGAACATACAGTTACTCCTTATCTGAAAGCCGGTGCGAGGTATTATATTACCGGCGCATTCAGCCTTTATGGAGATATAGGTTATGACCAGCAAAGTATATTCAGTATCGGGTTTTCGTGCAGGTTCTTTCCAAAAAAACTTAGGCATAGTGATAATGGGCCGCACCCATTACCATAAAATATTATGCCCCCTTAGAGGCTGCATATATTAAAAAGCCTTTCTACTACGGACTAAGTTCGTAACTTTACGTCTGTTTTAATTTATTTCGATATGTCTTATTCTCTAAAGAATAAAATACGTCTGGTTACTGCGGCGTCTTTGTTTGACGGCCACGATGCTTCTATTAATATCATGCGCCGCGTGATGCAGGCAAGCGGTGCAGAGGTCATTCACCTGGGACACGACCGCAGTGTGCAAGAGGTGGTAGATTGTGCCATACAGGAGGACGCAAATGCCATAGCCATAACCTCTTACCAGGGAGGGCATGTAGAGTATTTCAAGTACATGTACGATCTGCTGCAACAGGCAGGGTGCGGACACATCAGGATATTTGGCGGCGGCGGCGGCGTAATACTGCCAACGGAAATTAAGGAATTGGAGGATTATGGTATCACCCGTATATATTCTCCTGATGATGGCAGAGCTATGGGTTTGCAGGGTATGATAGATGACCTGCTTGAAAAAAGCGATTATCCCACTGGCAACCGCTTAAATGGCGAGCCGGGACACCTTGTAGAGAAGGATGTGAAATCTATAGCGCGGCTTATATCAGCCGCTGAGAATTATTACGACCTTCCTGAAACACAGGCTGCGCTTAAAAAAGTAAAGGAACAGGCCGCTCTTTCACATGCTCCTGTGCTGGGCATAACCGGTACCGGCGGTGCAGGTAAAAGCTCATTGGTAGATGAACTGGTACGCCGTTTCCTGCTTGATTTTAAAGACAAATACATAGGGATCATTTCTGTGGACCCTACTAAAAGAAAAACAGGCGGGGCATTGCTCGGCGACCGTATCCGTATGAATGCCATACAAAGCAACCGGGTATATATGCGCTCTATGGCTACCCGGCAAAGCAACCTTGCCGTATCTAAATATATACATGACGCGGTAAATATTTTAAAGGCGGCAAAGTATGACCTCATCATCTTAGAAACTTCCGGGATAGGCCAGAGCGATACACAGATCACGGAGCATTGCGACATGAGCATGTATGTGATGACGCCTGAATATGGAGCCGCTTCGCAACTTGAAAAAATAGACATGCTTGACTTTGCGGATATAGTGGTCATCAACAAATTTGACAAACGGGGAGCGTTGGACGCACTACGCGATGTGAAGAAACAATACCAGCGGAATCACAAGCTGTTTGATAAGAAAGCGGATAGTATGCCTGTATTCGGAACTATCGCTTCGCAATTCAACGATCCGGGTACGAATACCATGTACAAATCGCTGATGGACCTGGTGGCAAATAAAACAGGCGCGCCACTTCATTCGGAGTACAAGATAACCGGGGAAATGAGCGAGAAGGTGTACATTATCCCACCATCGCGTATCCGCTACCTGAGCGAGATAACTGAAAACAACCGCAAGTACGATAAATGGGCAAAAGACCAAAGCCATATTGCACAGAAGCTGTTCGCAATCAATAACACAATTGACACGTTGCGGAAAACCACTGTTGAAGATAAGGACAGGCTGATAAAAACCCTGCAGGAAGTGTATGCAAAAGTAGCAATGGAACTTGACCCGAAAAACAAAAATCTGCTGGAACATTGGGAAGAAAAAAAGCAACAGTTCACGGGGGATTACTATACTTACAAGGTGCGCGATAAAGAACTGAAGATAAAAACACATACCGAGTCTCTTTCTCATTTGCAGATTCCCAAGGTTGCCGTTCCGCGTTTTGAAGCATGGGGAGAAATACTGCAATGGGCGCTTATGGAAAACTTTCCCGGCGAGTTTCCTTATGCCGCAGGTATATACCCTTTCAAACGGGAGGGTGAAGACCCTGCGCGTATGTTTGCCGGGGAAGGCGGCCCGGAGCGAACTAACAAACGGTTTCACTACGTATCAAAAGGATTGCCTGCAAAAAGGCTGAGTACGGCTTTTGACAGTGTAACGCTATATGGCCAGGACCCGGACCACAGGCCGGATATTTATGGTAAGGTGGGTAATTCGGGAGTAAGTGTGTGCTGCCTTGATGACGCAAAGAAATTGTACAGTGGTTTTAACCTTGCCGACCCGAAGACCTCGGTATCTATGACTATCAATGGCCCCGCGCCTACGATCACCGCATTCTTTATGAACGCGGCTATAGACCAGCAATGTGAACTATACATAAAAGCGCACGGGCTTGAAGAGGAAGTGAACAAAAAAATAGAAGCTATTTTTTCTTCCAAAGGGTTAAAGCGTCCCTTCTATGACCTCTCCCCGGCTCTCTCCAAAGGAGAGGGGGATGAAGGAGTTTTGCCCGAAGGCAATGATGGCTTGGGATTGATGCTGTTGGGGGTGACAGGCGACCAGGTTTTGCCAAAAGAAGTGTATGAAAAAATAAAGGCGGATACATTGATGGCAGTGCGTGGTACGGTGCAGGCAGATATTCTGAAAGAAGACCAGGCGCAGAATACCTGTATCTTTTCCACAGAGTTCTCACTGCGGGTAATGGGCGATGTGCAGCAGTATTTTATTGACCAGAAGGTGCGCAATTTCTATTCGGTATCCATTAGCGGTTATCATATTGCAGAGGCAGGGGCGAACCCGATCTCGCAATTGGCGTTTACCATATCCAATGGCTTTACGTTTGTGGAATATTATCTGAGCCGGGGAATGCACATTGATGAGTTTGCGCCAAACCTTTCTTTCTTTTTCAGTAATGGCATAGACCCGGAGTATAGTGTTATAGGCCGTGTGGCCCGCCGTATCTGGGCTAAGGCTATGAAGCTGAAATACGGAGGCAATGAACGCTCGCAGATGCTGAAGTACCATATACAGACGTCGGGGCGCTCGCTGCACGCACAGGAAATAGACTTCAATGATATACGCACTACGCTGCAGGCGCTTTACGCTATTTATGACAACTGCAACTCGCTGCATACAAATGCGTATGATGAAGCGATAACTACGCCTACGGAAGAAAGCGTGCGCCGGGCTATGGCCATACAGCTTATCATAAATAAAGAACTGGGGCTTGCCAAAAATGAGAACCCGTTGCAAGGCGCATTTATAATTGAAGAACTTGCCGACCTGGTGGAAGAAGCGGTGCTTGCGGAATTTGACCGTATAACAGAGCGCGGAGGTGTGCTTGGCGCTATGGAAACCATGTACCAGCGGGGTAAGATACAGGAAGAAAGCCTCTACTACGAAACACTGAAACACAATGGCGAGTTCCCGATAATAGGCGTGAATACTTTTCTTAGCTCAAAAGGTTCGCCTACTGTTATTCCATCGGAAGTGATACGCTCTACTACTGAAGAAAAAGAGTTCCAGATACAGACCGTACAAAATCTTTGGAAACGAAATGAAGATAAAAGCGCAGCCATACTCCACGAGCTACAGCAAACGGCTATCCATAACAAGAACATTTTTGAAGCGCTGATGGAGACCGTGAAGTATTGCTCACTGGGGCAGATAACAAAGTCGCTATTTGAGGTTGGTGGGCAGTATAGGAGGAATATGTAGGATAAGTAAAAACGATTGTTATGCCATTTGAGAGCGAAAAAGCATTTGAAGAACATATTAGAGAGCTAATCGGGGAGTACATAATTCATGATGAATTGCTTCTGTTTCACAGTAAAAAAGCAGTAGATATATTAATATGCAGGAACGGAATAAATCCTGCTTTATTTTTTTTAGAAGTTAAATATCACAAAAAGAATCATGGACGTTTATCAATAGGGCATGGCAAGGGTGGTGGTTTTCAGCCTGAAATACTGTCAAAACAACCGAAATACTTTGAAATGAACATGCGCTGGGTTTTGGGAATTGAAGATATGGAAGGTTATTTTTTTATGAGTAATAAGGAATTGATTGAAAGAAGGTATATATCTAATGAAAGCATAGGTGAAAAGTACAATAACATTCGTGTTGAGTTATTCAAAAAAGAATTACCATTAGATGAGGATAGATTTATAAAGGAGTTAAAGAAATGGGTATCACAATAATTCTCTTTTAAGAAAATGCTTTCACGAAATTTCTTTATGGTTTTTATTTTTTCAGTAAATTTGTCTAAACCTTTATTTTATGACAGGTAGTGTAGAAAGGCAGCTTAGTTCATACATACACCAGCTTAATGCGGCGCAAAAAAAATCGTTGTTGGGGTTTATAAAAACCATTTTTCCAGGTGAGGAAGAAGGTGCAATAACTATTGAGCAGTATAATAAGGAATTAGATGAGGCCGAAGCAGAAATTGCTCGCGGAGAATTTTATACTCACGAAGAAGCAAAAGAAATTTTTAAACAACATTTACGTGGAAGGGCATAAAATTAAGTGGTCTGCAATTTCAATAAAACAATTCAATGCAGCCATTGATTACATCTCTTTGGACTCACCACAAAACGCTGAAAATGTTCAAAACAAAATTTTAAATAAACTGGAAAGAATAGCCCAATCACCGGGTATTTGTCCCCCTGATAAATATAAAAAAAAGAATAACAATAACTATCGTGCTTTTTCAATTTTTCGCTACATGATATCTTATCGCATTGAAAATGACGGGATAGAGATACTAAGAATAAGACATACCAGCATGAAACCTAAGTTTTATTAATTTCCTCCTCATTTTTGCAACTATAGCACGAGTGGTACAGTTTTTATAGGCTATAATTGCCCATGCGTAAATTGTTGAAAATTATATTATGGACTATTGGCAGTATCCTGGTACTGTTAGTGGGGATAATAGTGTGCCTTGATACCCAATGGTGCCAGAATTTTTTGCGTGGTAAGAGTGAGGCTTATTTAAGGAATAAATTAAAAACAGAAGTTCATATTGGCCATTTTGGGTTAGCGTTTCCAAAATTCATAGAACTTGATAATGTATTATTTAAAGACCAGGCACAGGATACTTTACTTGCAGTTGGCGAGTTGAAAATTGACCTTAATATGCTAAGGTTGATCCATAAAGAGGTGGATGTGCAGGAAATAATACTGACAGGAGTTCATTCGCATATTTACCGTAACCGCCCGGATACCACTTTCAATTTTACTTATATCATTACTGCATTTACAAGTGGCAAAACCAGTAAGGCAAAAGACACGACTACCCGATCTTCGTCTTTAAATATTGACTTGGACCGGGTAAAGTTTGACGACATACATATCCGGTTTGATGATTATACCGGCGGTATGCGCCTGGCTGTGAACCTGGACCATTTAGACCTGAAAATGAAAAAGCTCGACCTGGATAAAATGCTTTTTCATATTAAAGACCTGTCGGTTTCGGGATTGCAAACTGCATTTTCACAGGACAGTTCGTACCTGCCGCCTAAGCCACCAGACACGGCAAAAACAAAACTTCAACTGGTTGCTGATAATGCTGATTTAGAGCGTATTGATTTCAAATACAATGACGCGCTGAATAAGATCGCATTTGCATTAAAGCTGGGGAATGCACAAATACAACTGAATAAATTCGGGCTGGAAGATAATGTGATTGATGTGAAGAAGCTGGTAATGAGCAATACAGACATAGGCCTTGAAATGGGCGCACTTTCCACCGCGCCGTCTTTTGTGGATACGCTGGTAAAAATAGATACTACTACAGGATGGCATATTACCGCAAGGGATGTGGATATTGCGGGCGTTAATTTTAAAATGGATGATAATAGCTCGCCCCGCCAGTCATCAGGCATTGATTATTCCCATTTGTATTTTCAGAACACGGAATTGAACCTCCGGGATTTTTTATACACTTCGGATACTATTTCGGGCAATGTGCAGCATTTTACCGGAAGAGAACAATGCGGGCTTAATGTAACAGAATTAAGAACCGTTTTTAATTATGATGCTCATGGCGCTGCTTTACAAAATCTCTATCTTAAAACGCCGAATACAATTTTGCAGGATCACATAGAGGTGCATTATCCATCGGTAACGGCATTGCAAAAAAACATGCAGTTGTTGCAACTGAATATTAATGTGAAAAACAGCGTTGTGGGACTGGAAGATGTGCTGGTGTTTGTGCCTCAGTTGCGTAGCGAGGATATTTTCAGGAAGTATAAAAATGGGCGTTTTAATATAGAAGCGGTAATGACCGGAACACTCAATAACCTGGATATAGCCCATTTCTATGCTGCAGGAATGAGCAATACGGAAATACTGCTGAACGGCAGGGTGGGTGGGCTGCCTGAAGTTAAAGAACTGAATTATAACCTGCATATTTCCAAATTCCAATCTTCGGAGAAAGATATAGCCGCAATGGTTCCCGACACGCTACTATCGTCTGTTCGCTTGCCGGATAAGTTTGGGTTGACTGGCCAGGTATCGGGTACCGCAAAGGATTATAAGACAGACCTGTATTTCGCCAGTACGGATGGTATAGCATATATGAAGGGTACGCTTTTTACATCGCCCGGAAAAAACAAAGAGCATTATGATATTGTTTTAAGGACAAGCCAATTGAATATAGGCAGGATACTGAAGCAGGATTCTTTGATGGGCATGATAAGCGCGGACGTTAGTGTAAAGGGGCAGAGCTTTGATGTGAAAACAATGGTAGCCGCAATAGACGGGTATATATCATCGGCTTATGTAAAAGGTTACCGGTACCATAATATAAAATTAGACGGTAAAATAGCTGCCAAACAGGGAGATATTAATTTCAGTTCTGCGGATTCAAACCTGCGGGTAAAATTAAACGCACATGCCGACTTTAATGGAGCATACCCGGCTCTGAAGGCGGATATAAATATGGACAGCATAGATTTCCGCGCGCTGAAATTATATACCACAGAACTAAGGGCGCGGGGTATTATTCATGTTGATTTTGCAGAACTCAATCCTGATTATCCACGAGGTGTATTTACGTGGCAGAAGCCGGTTATCAATGCCGACGGCCGCAGGTATTACTTAGACAGTATGTACATTGTATCCCGGCCAAGTAAGGATACCGGGCAGCATATTTTTGCGAACCTTGATGTAATGCAGGCGGTAATTACCGGCAAAACGCCGCTAACAAAAATAGGCGCTATAATACAAGAACACATCAACAGGCACTATTCATTTGCTCTAAATGACAGCGCAAAAAAAGATACCGTATTTGCTGGTAAGTTAGCCAGCCAAAAGACAAAGGATACTACAAAAATACCGGATGACTACAACCTACAGGTATATGCGCATGTTATTGACAAGCCCATGCTGCATGGCCTGTTGCCCGACCTTACTTCTTTCGATTCTATTCATGTGGAAGGTAGCGTTAATCCCAGGTCCTTGACATTTAAAGCGCTTATTCCCGACCTTGTATATTCCGGCACCGATATTCAGAATGGCGTGATACAGGTAAATGGCGCCGACTCTGCGTTTACTTATAAAGTAAATGCAGATGAGATTAAGAAGAGTTCTATTGACTTGTACTTTGCCGATATTCATGGCACACTTGACCAGAATGCAATCACTGCAAATATCAGTTTATCGGATGCAGGCAAGAAGGAAAGATTTGCGCTTGCTGCCACTATGCAGAAGGTTGGCGATTCCGAAATAGTGCATCTGCAGAAAGGATTAAAGTTGAACTATAAAGTTTGGGATGTTGCAGACCAAAATCAAATAGTGTTAGCCAATGGTGGATTTTATGTCCGCAATTTTGAGATAAGCGACAGCAATGAATACATCAAGGCAAACAGCGATGAGGCCCGCGTGAATACCCCAATAAAGGTGGACATCAGTAATTTTCTGCTGTCGAATATAACCGAATTGGCAAGCCCGCCGGATACCTTGCTTGCCAATGGTGTAGTAGCCGGCAACTTTACCATAGGGCGTATAAGCCCCTCTGTGGAACTTGCCGGCAACCTGGAGATAAATAATTTCTCTGTGCGCAACGATACGCTTGGTAATCTGAAACTTGATGTAGCGAATAAAGACGGGAATGCTTTTGATACTAAACTTACGCTGAATGGGCAGGGCAATGATATAACTATGGACGGTTCTTATTATCTGCAAACCACAAACGGCAACGATTTTAGTTTCAACCTCAATGTTGCGGCTCTTGCTGTGCGTAGCTTTGAGACGATAGCGCAGAACCAGATCAGGAATAGCGCCGGCTATGTTCGTGGTAGCCTTAAAATACAGGGAACAACAGACGCGCCTCAAATAACAGGGGAACTAAAAACAGATAACCTTGTTACGACCGTAAGCCAGTTGAACGCGGCATTTAAAATGCCGTCTGAAAAAGTTGATTTTACAAATTCCGGTATTTCGTTCGATAACTTCACGGTACACGATAGCGCAGATAACAAGGCAGTATTCAATGGTAGTATCAACACTACTGATCTTTCGGATATAGAACTGGATATGAAAGTATCTGCTAAAAACTGGCGGGCATTACACTCTACAGTAAAAGACAATAAAACTTTTTATGGGACCCTGCTGTTGACCACAGACCTCAATATAAAAGGTTCGCCTTCGGCGCCATCTATCACCGGCGACCTGAAAATTCTTAAAGGCACAAATGTTACCGTGGTGAACCCGGAGACCGCCCCCGAAATGCAGGACACAAAGGGCATTGTGGTGTTCGTAAACATGAGGGATACCGGGCGCGGCAATTTACTTGTGCCAAAAGCTAAAACCGTAGTGAAACATAAGATGAAGGCAGGCTCTGATATGAATGTAAATATTACCGTTGCTAAAGAAGCGCAGTTTAGCCTTATCATAGACCAGGCATCGGGCGATTTTTTGAGTGTGAGGGGTGATGCTACAATAAATGCTGCAGTAACGCCCGGAGGTATTATCAGCCTGTCCGGAAGCTATGATCTGCATGGCGGTGAGTACCAGTTGAATTATAATTTTATAAAGCGGAAATTCAGTATAAAGGATGGCAGTACCATAACGTTTGCGGGCGACCCGGTGAACGGGACAAGCCTTGATATAATTGCGGCTTATGAAGCCCAGGTAGCGCCTTACGACCTTATAGAAAAAGAAGTTACCGACCAGACGCAATTGAATTATTACAAACAGCAGTTGGCTTTCGAGGTAGATCTGAATATGAAAGGAAAGGTGATGACGCCGCGCCTTACTTTTGATGTGGAACTGCCGGAGAATAAAGTATATCCCCTCTCTGCCGAGCAGATAGAAACGATACAGGGAAAGCTGAACCAGGTGCGCACGGATACATCTGAACTGAACAAACAGGTATTTGCGGTACTTATCCTGGGGCGTTTTGTTTCAGATGATCCGTTTACCTCAGGCGCGGGCGGAAGCACCGAGTTTACCGCAATACAAAGTGTGAGTACATTTATAGGAGAGCAACTGAACCAGGCTGCCGGTAAGTTTGTAAAGGGCGTGGACTTTTCCGTTGACCTTGCGGCTACCGAAGACTATACCACCGGCACCATGCAGCAGCGTACCGACCTGAATCTCGCGGCCTCGAAACAACTGATGAATAACCGGTTGAAACTGACCGTAGGGAATGATTTTGAACTGCAAGGCCCGCAGACAAGCGGTAACCAGAGCAGCGTAGTACCAACAAATCTCGCCGCAGATTACTTACTTACCGAAGATGGAAAATACTCTATGCGGGCATATCGCAGGGTGTATGACGAAGGTGTACTGGAAGGCTTTGTAACAGAAACCGGTTTGAACTTCATAGTAAACCTCAACTTCAATAATTTCAATGAGGTGTTTATGAAGAAGGTGAAGGAAGTGTCGGATAGTACGGGGAAGTAGAAAGGCAATCTTTATTGTCATACGTCATAACCCCAGCGGGGTTGAAGGTTTGTAGTCCTCCAAATTACCACCATATGCACCCCGTTAGCGGGTGCAACAATTCGCGGCGGAATAAGCTATATGGGGCTTTGGCATGTGAGAACTAAGTGGACGTTTAGCCCAGTTGGAGAACCGATTAGATGGCAAAGTTATTTAATAACAAGCCTCCCAAGAATAATGCTTAATTAACTCAACAACACACAATAAAATTGAGCCTCCTCCAGCAAGCCAAGTTCCTATAATAATCAGCCAATCCTTCCTATTAGCGTTCCTAATTTGAATGGCGTTTCGGGTTATTTCACCGGAATAACCACCTTTAGCACTAAATAAAATGCCTTCAATATTTTGTGAATACACTTCTATTTCATGCCCATTTATATCAATATCCTTAAATTTGGTGATAAACATATCTTTTACAAGTTTATCAAGAATAAGGGGTAAGTAAAATAAAAAATCACTGGAATTTAAGCGATTATCCCAATCTACTATTGGTACACCAATATCCACCCATCTTAAATACCTTCTATTTGCCCTATTCCTTTCATCCTCTAAAGTCTCATTTAAGACATTCCTAATATCCATGCAGAACCACTTGAGGACTTTATCTGCCATCTCTATTGGAGTGAATACATTATCTACTACAGGCAGCATAAATTATTATTTCTCACAAACATACTGAAGTAACTTTATTCTTGTACTTCCTTCGCTCGCAATTCGTACATCCTACTGTTTTACATCACAAAAAACTTCGGTTTTTCTTATCTTTGTAATCTCAAAATCAAAAAATAAAAAGTATGGACAAATATCAGGATGATCCTGCGAAAGACCTTATTGTTACTGTCAATGACAAGAAGTATCCAATAACGTATGAAATTGAAAAAGACACTGACAAAGTAGTTATAAGTGTCTTTATTGATAATAAAGAATTAATAAAACTTATTGGAGTTTTCTTTGATTGTAAAATAGATATGAAAGATGAGGCACTCCATATTCAACCGCTCAATTCAGAAATAAAAGGTGAAATCATAAAGCAAATATTTGCATCGGAAAGTATTTAGTTTACACTCCCATCACTTCCGAATTTAAGTACAATTCTAAGTTTCAAATCTAAAAGGGTTATACTCATAATCAATACACTCCCATATCCATTGAACACATTGCCTATTAAAGGTCAAGTTATCAATTGGATTTTGTACCAACGTTAATTCAATATAAGTGGGTGTCTGTCTTAACAGCGCCAAAATAAATGAGTTCTTTTTTTCCTGTGCAACGGCAATTTCATTGTTAGTTAGTTTAAACCTTTGCCCTGGTGTTTCAATTGATTTCACTTCAATAAAAATAGACTTTCCCTCCGGTGAAATTCCAATCAGATCATACCCTAAATTTTGACGGCTCACATCTTCTACCTTATATCCTTTTTGGTGAAAAATATCAAGAACCTGCTGTTCCGCGCTTCTCCATTTTTTTATACTTAGCCCGTTTCTATCATTACTATTTTGCTGACTGAAAAAACTTTTTAGCAAATCATTTATTCCATTTTTGGGTTCATTTAATATCGTTCTGTCATCTACATTATCTTTTTCATTTTCGAGCATTCCCTTTAAAATATCCTGTGCAAAAAAGAAACCGAAAAATTTGTTTAAATCACTCGCAGTAAATCCTTTCTCGTAAAAATAATTAAGGAAAGTATTATCAAGCTGCATCCTGTTTTCAGCAATCTGGTTAAAGCTCCATTGCTGCCCCTTTGAGATAAGTATTTTCCAATCTTTTGAAATTGAATGCAGGTATGTTTTATCAAATTGCGTTTTGCTAATCAGGTAAGATAATATTTCACAACATCCCTGATTTGAAATAACTACATCGCCGGAAATGAATTGCTTTATGTTTTCAAAAGAACTTTCTTTAGCGCCTAAATATTTAAGGAAATTTATTAGCCCGTTGATTTCATAATACTCATTCTCTATAACTTTTGATTGTTTAGCTTTCCCGAAAAGTATGAAATCAGGGTTATTTAACCAGGTTGGAGATAATCGAATATTTTTGAAGAAATCAATATTAATAGCAATATTTTTCAAGGAATTTAATAATAAATTACTAAAAGAATGCCTTTTCATCATTGCAATCCGGGGATCATTATTTGGTATTAATGCCTTAATAATTCCAAAGGATTCAGTACTGGGATTATTTAAGCTATCCTCAATTATTTTCAAAACCAGATGCCCAACTTTGTCAATTACTTGATTGGTGTTAGCATCAAAAATTACATGCCTCCTGGATGGGTCTGTACTAAAATCACCATTTATTAATGCACCTAATCCGGTAATATCTTCTGTGGGTAAAAAGGCATAAACAAATGCTTCATCATTGGGCATTGTATTATTTTCGTCAATTCCTTGAAAAGCAATTGCTACGTCATTGTCGGTATAGAGCAACCATTTTGAAATGCTATTATTAGTCTTAAAACTAATCGCATATTGGTTGCTTTTTACAATTTGCTTGTCTAATGATATTGCAATTGGGGTATCAGTTAGTAATTCGACTTTCGATACATTTTTTAAAAACAACAGAGATTTATATTCAACGCTAATAAATTCCTGCTCAATTTCATTTGCTATTAAATCGCTAAAAATGAAAATGGTTGAATACCCTTTTGCTTTTAATTCATATACACCTGCTGATATGTTTTGTCTTTCTTGCTCTGATATAGCATGTGGTATCCTGATTAAAGGAACTTTTGTTGCTAATGGAATTTCTTCTTTTGTTTTATCTCTGCAAAAAGAAATTTCCATTTCACCACTTACTAAATAAATTCTTTGTGCAATTCCAACAACCGATTTAAAACCTACTCCCCTATATCCAATTGCTGTACCTCTTATTTTAGAAGAAGATGCACTTCTGCAAAGGCTTTCTAAATCTGATAAGGTAAAATCTCTTCCATTATTTGCTATAAACAAAAAATTATCCCGTTTAATAATTGCAAATTTTGATGCTTTAGCATCATCAGCATTTTGCAATAATTCTATAAAAGAACGGTTGTGGTAGCTTTCAGCAATATATTGTTCTAAGCCAGCTAAGTCTGAAAGTAAAAGAGGTGATTGAAAAGCTTCTTTCAACAATAGATTTCTTACTTCATCGAGCATAATTCTATACTATTTACTTTTTCTTTGGATAAATACGAATTTTATTTATTTTATTAGCATTAAGATAAGGTAGAAATTTAAAAACATCAAAACTTATGAAATCAACTGCTTTACAACGGTTAGAATTTTCATATACTATCGAATTATCATTGTCATAAATGACACAATAAATAGTTGTATCACTTTCTAATTTAATCCCAGAAGATGGATATATTTCACCAAGTATCTCCAAATATTGCCTAT
>Ga0206825_1127_pt1 | contig 13540 bp, 7 predicted proteins | sample Alteio_BWOrgCont_79_FD_152875 | JGI IMG/M metagenome (GOLD analysis project Ga0206825, IMG submission 152875) | Enriched cells from forest soil in Barre Woods Harvard Forest LTER site, Petersham, Massachusetts, United States -... | ecosystem: Environmental > Terrestrial > Soil > Temperate forest > O...
AAATGGGAAAGATTAACTGGTTCTCAAATTACTGGTATCGTAATTTGGAAGAAGGTGATTATTTAGAAGAAGGTGATTATTTAATTTTAAAGTGAAAAAGATAATTAACAGCAAACCTGATTTGTCCTCCCAAAGTTTTTGGGATACGGATTTGCATAAACTTGATTTTGACCGTTACGCTTCTTTTACAATAATCCGGGTTTTAGAAAGAGGTACGGAACATGATATAGAGGAGATTACCCGTTATTATGGAAAAGATAAAATAGTCAATGCAATAACTACTGCTAAAAGGTTATTACCGCGAGCGCAAATATTGGGAAAACAACTTTTCCATCTTTCAAACGAGCAATTGGAATGCTTAAAAAGTTTACCACCAGCACAGAACTATTCGATGTATTAGTCAGGCTAATGTATTTTTTGTAATTTTACGTCATGGAAGCGAAGCAATTAGTCAATATTGACTTTAAGAAAGTTGGTAAAACTTTCAGGGAATATGTTCGGGATAAAGCAATTGCTGCTGGCAGCACTATTGTTTATGTACATAATGACCAATTGATAGAAGAAGACCCTAAAAATGGGAAAATTATTGTTCTTAAAGAGCATTTTCTTTGTAAGTAATATCACAAAATGTGGATAACTTCCCCCAAAAATCCTCCCCATAATTTCGTTACTTTGTGAGACGCTGAAAGGATAGTGCGCATACATGAAATTCTCCCATTTACATAATCATACCCAATACTCCCTGCTCGACGGGGCTTCTAATATTTCCAAACTGTTCGACAAGGCCCGCAACGATGATATGCCCGCTATGGCCATTACCGACCACGGCAATATGTTTGGCGTCTTTGACTTTGTGGCAGAGGCATGGAAGAAGAAAAAAGTGGTGGGTAAGACACCGGAAGGCAAGGATATTGAGGAGCCGGTAGTGAAGCCTGTGGTGGGTTGTGAATTTTACCTGGTGACAGACAGGCATAAGCGGCAATTCTCGAAAGATGATAAAGACCTGCGCTATCACCAGTTGATGCTCGCTAAGGATGAGGTAGGGTATCGCAACCTGGTAAAGCTATGCTCGCTGGGGTATATGGAGGGGCTGTATAGCAAGTACCCCCGCATAGATAAGGAACTGGTGCTTAAATACCACGAAGGGCTTATCGCCACTACCTGCTGTCTTGCCGCCGAAGTGCCGCGCACCATACTACGGAAAGGGGAAGCGGAAGGTGAAAAGGTATTCAATTGGTGGCTGGATGTGTTTGGCGAAGATTACTTTATAGAACTGCAACGCCATGCCATAGGCGACCAGGATAAGGTGAATGAAGTATTGCTGCGCTTTGCCGCCAAGTATAATGTACCTATCATAGCCAGCAACGACAGCCATTATGTGGACCAGGGTGATTATAACGCGCACGATATTCTGTTGTGCATCAATACCGGTTCCAAGCAAGCCGATGCTAAGTGGAAAGAAATAGGCGATGATGATGAGACGCCGGTAAAGGGCGGCAGGTTCGCTTTCCCGAACGATAAATTTTATTTCAAGACCGGTAGCGAAATGACCACCTTATTCAATGACCTGCCGCAAGCCATTGATAACACCAACCTGGTATTAGATAAGATAAAACCCCTGAAACTGGAACGGGATATTCTGCTGCCCCACTTCAAGGTGCCGCCGGAATTTAATGACGACCAGAACGCCTACTTGGAGCATATAACCTGGCTGGGCGCTAAGGAACGGTATAAAGAAATAACCGCCGAGGTAGAGGAACGCATAAAGTTTGAACTGTTCACCGTAAGGACAATGGGCTTTGCGGGCTACTTCCTTATTGTGAGCGACTTCATAAAGGAGGGCCGCAACATGGGCGTATTCATCGGCCCGGGGCGTGGTTCTGCGGCGGGTTCTGCGGTAGCGTATTGTATCGGTATTACCAATATTGACCCCATAAAATACAAGCTGCTTTTCGAGCGTTTCCTGAACCCCGACCGTAAGAGTATGCCCGATATAGATACGGACTTTGACGATATTGGCAGGCAGAAAGTAATAGACTATGTGGTGCAGAAGTATGGCAAGAACCAGGTGGCGCAGATTGTGACATACGGCACTATGGCCGCCAAAAGCAGCATTAAAGATGTGGCCCGTGCGCTGGACCTGCAACTGAGCGAAAGCAATGCTCTTGCCAAGCTGGTGCCGGAACGCCCCGGAATAACGCTGAAACGCCTGCTACATGCCGACCTGAAAGGGGAGGGTAGCCTGGACCAGAAAGAAGGAATTGGCGGTGAAGAAATAGAATGGGTTAATAAGCTGCGCGAAATATACAACCAGCAATCATTGCAGGGCGAGGTACTGCATATAGCGGAGCGGCTGGAAGGCACGGTACGCAATACCGGCATACATGCAGCAGGCATCATCATTGCGCCAAGCGACCTTACCGACCTGCTGCCCGTGTTCATGGCAAAAGATGTGGACTCGCTGATAACGCAGTATGAAGGCAATGTGATAGAAAATGCCGGCGTTATAAAAATGGACTTCCTGGGGTTGAAAACCCTGACTATTATTAAGGATGCGCTGGCGCTGATAAAAAGGAATTACAACGAAGTAATAGATATAGATACCATTCCGCTTGACGACACGGAGACTTATGAGCTATACCAGGCGGGCGAAACAAATGGTACCTTCCAGTTTGAAAGTGCGGGAATGCAGAAGCACCTGATAAACCTGAAGCCCGATAAATTTGACGACCTGATAGCCATGAATGCCCTGTACCGCCCGGGGCCAATGGAGTATATACCCAACTACATAAAGCGCAAGCATGGCCAGGAGCCTATTACCTACGATGTGCCGGCTATGGAAGAGTACCTGGGCGATACTTATGGTATCACGGTTTACCAGGAGCAGGTGATGTTGCTTTCCCAAAGCCTCGCGGGGTTCACCAAGGGCGACGCCGATGTGCTGCGCAAGGCGATGGGCAAGAAGCAAAAGGCCGTGCTGGATAAAATGAAGGGGCAGTTTGTGGAGGGCGCAAAAGCAAAAGGCCACCCGGAAGATAAGTTGCAAAAAATATGGACCGACTGGGAAGCATTTGCACAATACGCCTTCAATAAGTCTCACTCTACGTGCTATGCGCTTGTGGCTTACCAGACAGCCTACCTGAAAGCCCACTACCCGGCAGAGTACATGGCGGCTGTACTCAATAACCAGGGCAATATAGACAAGGTGAAGTTTTACATGGAAGAGTGCCAGCGCATGGGTTTGCAGGTGCTGGGGCCTGATGTGAATGAGAGCCTGAAGGGGTTTGCCGTAGCTAAAGAGAACGTTATCCGTTTTGGCCTCAATGCGATAAAGGGGGTAGGCGAGGCTGCCGTGGAAGATATTATTACAGAGCGTGAAGGCAGCGGCCCCTACATTACCGTGTTCGACTTTATGAAGCGGGTAAACCAGCGCACGGTGAATAAAAAATCTATGGAAAGCCTGGTGCTGGCCGGCGCGCTCGACTGCTTCCCGCAGATGCACCGGGCGCAGTATTTCTATGCCCCGCCTACAGACCCTATTACGGGCCTGGAACGATTGGTGCGGTTTGGCAACCAGGTTCATGCAAGCTCGTCATTGGCTACCAATAGCCTGTTTGGGGAAACCATGATGCCCGAAGTAAGGCCACCGCTGATACCGGAGTGCGATAAATGGGGTTTGCCGGAACTGCTGGACCGGGAAAAAGAAGTGGTGGGCATTTACCTGAGCGCGCATCCGCTGGATGGCTTTAAATTCGAGATGGATAACTATGGTATGACCCCTGTAAACGAACTGGAAGCCAACCGTGGCAGGAACATACGCATAGCGGGCTTTGTAACCGATGTAGCCCACGCCACCACCAAGAAGGGTAGCAAGTTTGGCAAAATGTTCATTAACGATTATTCCGGCAACTTAGAGATACTGCTATGGGAAAAGAACTATGTGCAGTATGGCAACTACCTGATAAATGGCCAGAAGCTGATGATACAAGGGGTGTATGACGAGCATAAATTCCGACAAGGCGTTATGGAGTTCCAGATACAGAATATAATGCTGCTGGACGAGGTACGCAAACTGCTCACCAAACGGCTGCATCTCTCATTGCCATTATTAAAAGTGAATGAACAATTCGTAACCTTTCTCGAAAATAATTTTAAAACCCATCCCGGTAATACGGAGCTTGTCCTCCACATAGCCGACTGGGATGGCAAGGAAATAAAGCTGAAAACACAAGGAAAGAAAATAGAAGTAAATAACGAACTGATACAGTATTTGCTGGAGCAGGAGGAAGATGTTAAGTACCATTTGGATAAGAGTTAGTTTTTGAAACCCGGTTTATTTCGTATTATAACCTGTTAGTTATTTTTTTTGGTTTATTTTGGAGGCAATTCACAACAATATAGCATGTCGAAACAGTTAGGCATAATTAATGAATTAGAATTTCTAAACGCTCAAAAAAAGTTATCCATTGATGAAATGGGTAACCTGGAAACAAATCTTACCTATCCTGAGTATAAACATTATCTCCAATCGCTGAAACAAGGTGTAAAACCTGAATTTGCAGCAGCCAATTTATTAAATAGCCTGGCTAAAGATATTCTTCAAAAAGGTGGTTTTGGTGAATTGAAACTTGCTAAAAGCGCTGGATTTGTTGATTACGCATTACAGGAAGAAAAAGCAAATCCCGTTTTAATTGAATTAAAACCGCCTTTCGTTGCAACGCACGATAAGAAAGGTATCCCCAATGGTATTGTTGATCAGGAACTAAAATATGAAAAACACCAGGAACAGGTACAGAAATATCTTAGCGCTAATGACTTTATTATTCTCACCAACCTGAATGATGCTTTTCTCTTTAACCGCGATGCAATACTTGATTTCAAACCTTTTCATCAGTTAAAATTTACTGAACTCCTGCGGTTATTTCTTGATTCCGAAAATTTGTGGGATACAATCAGGCAGCTGGAGGACCAGCTTGTAAAACCGGAATTGGAAAAAGAATTTTTTGAAGACCTTGTCAAATGGTTTGACCAGTTATCAGTTGTAAAATTTGAAGAAAAAGATGGGTTTACCAAATCGGAACTGGTTGTACTTCTGATTAATAAGATCATCTTTATAAAAACTCTGGAAGATTATGGTTTGATTCCTTATAAATTTCTAATTGATGAGTATGATTCGAAATACCATAAATGGGAAATAAAGGGAATCAAGAAGATTCTTGATAATTTCTTTACGGAAATAGAAGAATGGTTCTGGGATTATTATGATACTGAGCTTTTTCGCACCAAAATATGGGACTATATAGAAAAAAGTAAAAGTAACTTAGAAACATTTAGCAGGGTATTTGAGACTGTTCTTGGTGCAAGCAATTGGGACCGCACTTTTGGCAAAGGAATGGTTCATTATAACTATCGTAAGATAGATGAAGACGTTTTTGGTAAGGCTTATGAAACTTTTATCGCGCAGTCACGCAAAGACTCCGGCATTTATTATACCCACAGGCTTATAACCCAGTATATGAGTGTGCAAATAGTAAAAGCATTATTTGCGCCGGTTGTTAACGAAATTTTTGCAGCTTTTGATAATCATGATTATGAAGCGGCAAAAAATAAAATGCTGCAACTATATGCTATTACCATAGCAGATACTTCGTCAGGGAGTGGTAGTTATCTTATCAAAACATTCAGGGAGATTTATGGATATTATCAGCAAATAGCGGCAAAACTGGAATGGGTGAATAAAATACAGCATGGCATGTTTGAGAAACCAACGCATGTCACCGATGCTGAAAATTTTATTAAATGGACTTTGTTAAATGACAAGAGGAAACTTATTTCTTTAATTATCCTGCGCCATATCCATGCCATTGATATTGATGAGCGGGCATTGGAGACTGCCAAAACCAATATGTGGAAGGAAGCTGTGAAACTTGATAAGGGATTGTTTAACTTCCGCAAGCTGGGCAGCGATTATAATCACATCTTACCTAACTTACAATTGAATTTTATTGAAGCAGACGCCATTTATGACTTACCTGCTGAAAGGCAAATTGAACTGCTTGCAAAATATTATAAACAAGACATCGCTGAACTGCATAAAATAAGGAATGAGTATTTTAATAATCCCACAAACCCAGACATACTTGAATATGTAGTAATAATTAAACAAAAAGTACGTAGCAAACTACAGGAAGAATTAGGAATACTGCTTAGTAAACCGACAATGGTGTGTCTTGAGTTTTTTTACCTGTACTTTGATAATCAGGGTAATCCATTGCCTGTAAAAGAACAAGGTTTTTCGGGTATTATCAGCAATCCGCCGTGGGAAGAAATATACCCGGTAAAAAAGGAATTTGCCCACACAGGCAAGTATGAAATGGACCGGGCGGAGTTTGAAAAAGAATTTGATAGCAGGCTTAAAAAAGATAAAGAATTTAAAGAAAAGTGGGACGAATACGAAGCCTACTATAAACAATATTCAGCCTATGTAATGAATGCTTATAGCTATCATAAGCTGAAACCTGAAAACAGCGCTTCCATGCGCTCGCACCTCAATTATTTCAAACTATTGTTTGAGCGCGATATGCAATTGCTTCGCGCCGGCGGCTACATCAACATCCTTATCCCATCCAGTTTTCAGACCGATGAAGGCAGCTATGGGCTACGCAAACTTGCGTTTATAGAAAATAACCTGATTGAGTTATATTCTTTTGAGAACCGGGGTTTTATGGAGGAAGGGAAAACAACTAAATCGAAAATCTTTCCTGATGTTCATCCACAATTCAAATTCTCAATTGTATTTGCTCAAAAAATAAAACCCGCCGATAACGCTTCTTTTAATTCCTTGTTTTATCTTACTGATCCTGCAAGTTTATACACGCATACGCCGTTAAAGTATAGCCTTGAAATGGTACGTAAATTTTCACCGGGTAATCTTAGCATCATGGAATTTGCCCAGGAGAAAGATTATCAATTATGTGCTAAGATAGTGCGTATTCATCCATTATTAGGTAATTATGGTTATTCCTTCAGGCGGGAATTTAATGTTACGGACGACCAATCTCTTTTCAGCCCTATAAAAGCATCTAAAGATCATGTTCCTGTTTTTGAAGGGAAAAATATTCACCAGTTTACATCTGTGTATTCGCCAATAAATAACTATACTTCCTTTAAAGATGCTCATGAACAACTACTGTTAATGGAAGCTAAAAGAGTTAAGAGCGATTTAAAGCTGGAACTTAAAACGGAAGAAGTAAAAAAATATTTTGAAGAAAAAAAGTTGTTGCAGAATCATCAAATGTACCGTTTGATCTATCGTTCTGTCGGTAGTTCAACAAATGAAAGAACGCTTATCAGCACCATTATTCCGCCCAATAACTTTTCGGTCAACTCTGTTAATTACCTTATTAATTGCAGTTATAAAAAAACAAGTGAAACAAGGTTTATGCAGGAGTTGCTGCATCCCAGAGAAATGATTTACATAATGGCGTTGATGAATTCGCTTCCACTCAACTACTATATCAGGAATAAAATATCTGCCAACCTTAATATGTTTTACCTGTATGAATTACCAATACCCGATAACAGAAGCCAGGTAAAGAAAGAGGTTATTAATAAAGCCTTTGCGCTCCTGTATCACAAGTGCGGAGGAAATCTTTATGACGATTTACGTACGCAGCTTGGCATTGATAAAAAATGGCTGGATGGATATAAAGGAAAAACAACTGAGCTAAGAGCGGAATTAGAAATACTCATTGCCAAAGACCTATACCACCTTGATAAAAACGATTGGGAATACCTTACTGGTACCTTTATTTATGGCGAACAATCTGAAACTAAATTAGAGCTTGATGAAATTATTGCAAAATCAAAGCAACTTTTTAATTGAAAAATTATTGTGGTATAATTTATAGAGAATTTATCGGTTATCAGTTACTGCTTGATTTCCCCCAATCCTTAAAATACTCCTAAAGTTGTTAACACTATGTGGATAGATTATAGCCGTATATGGGTATTCTATTTAGCTGTCATTGTTTATTGAGTTAACTTTGTGTCTTCTTTTAAAATAAAAAATCAAAAAATAAAATGGCAGCAGTATATACTGATTCTAATTTCGACACTGAAGTGCTTAAAGCAGACAGGCTTTCTGTGGTGGATTTCTGGGCGCCCTGGTGCGGCCCATGCCTGGCGCTCGGCCCAACAATTGACGCGCTCTCGAAAGAGTATGACGGCAAGGTGAATGTAGGCAAGGTAAATGTGGATGAAAACCCCAACCTGTCTATCAACTACGGTGTTACCAGCATACCTTGTGTACTCTTCATAAAGAACGGCCAGGTGGTGGACAAGCAGGTAGGAGCGGCTCCTAAGAGCGCTTTCGATAAGAAGATCCAGAAATTAATGGTTAATGGTTAATTATTAATGGTTAATGCCTGCCGGCAGGTGTTAAAATTGTAGGTAGCGACTATCTGCTAACGACTAATTACCATGTACTTCAGAATGTATAAACATATTCCGTCCCGGTTTCGGGGCGGTTTTGTTTTTTGTTAATCTTCTGCGCTTTTCCCTTTGCATATTTCCAGATTTGCACATTATCCTTACCTTGCAATTTCATTTATCCCAGATTTTTAATGATAGCATTACCGGAGATCACTGATCCTGTCAGTGTGCCAAAACCAAAGTCGTTTCTCGACCGTTTTTTTGTTTCGCTCATCCGCGATGAGCGCGACCTTCCTTTTATTTATCTTACTATTAAGATCAGCTTTACCTTGCTGCCACTTGCAGCAATACTGTTTATTCCCGGCATACCTGTATGGGTGTGGTGGGTGGCTGCAATTGCTTACCAATACTTCAACAATGTAACCTTCAAAGGCCCTTACGGGCTTATGATGCACTGCACCAGCCACAGGGCATGGTTTAAGCAGGAATACAATTTTTTGAATTTCTATCTTCCCTGGATCATCGGCCCCTTTTTCGGGCAAACGCCAGAGACTTATTATGCGCACCATGTGGGTATGCACCACCCCGAAAACAATATGCCGGACGATGAAAGCTCTACTATGAAATTCCAAAGGGATTCTATAAAAGACTTTGGGGTTTATGTGGGTACTTTTCTTTTTATGGGTATTTATCATTTGTGCAGCTACTTTGTGCGCAAGCAAAGGAAACGTTTGCTATACAGGTCGGTGCGGGGAGAATTGCTGTTTATAGCCATGTGCGTTGCGCTGTGTTTTATCAACTGGCCTGCTACGCTTGTGGTGTTTATTTTGCCCTTCTTCACTTTCCGTATAATAGCTATGACGGGCAACTGGGCGCAACATGCTTTTATAGTGGCCGATGACCCGGAGAATTGTTATAAGAACAGTGTTACGTGCATAAATACCAAGTACAATATAAAATGCTGGAACGATGGCTACCACATCAGTCACCATATTGACCCTACTATGCACTGGACGGAACACCCTGTTTACTTTAAGAAAACGCTGCAGGAGTATATAGATAATGACGCGGTGGTATTTGACGGTATCCACTTCCTGCACGTATTCATATACCTCATGCGCGACCGCTACGACCTGCTGGCAAAACACTTTGTTAACCTCGGCAACCGTTATCATTCCGATGAAGAAGTAATGGCGGTATTAAAATCGCGCACAAAGAAGATAGATATTGCTCCTTATTTTGTAACGGGTAAGTATATAAGTTTGGAGAAAGAAGTGGAGTTGGCATAAATTTCCACAAGCCAGGTGTGCTAACTAATAATTGTGTAAATTTGAATTGAAAAAGCCTTTATATAGTTTCAATAAACAACAGTTTGAAATTTTCTAATAAAGGCGCAATCAGTTTTTTGCTAAATTGACACAATGAAAATTTTCACTGCTGCCCAGATACGCGCCTGTGACGCCTATACCATACAGGCCACAGGTATAAGCTCACTTGAGCTTATGGAACGGGCTGCGCTGAAGTGTGTGGCATGGATCAAAGATCATTACCCTAAGGATACTTTATTTGTGGTGCTGTGCGGGCCGGGCAATAATGGCGGCGATGGCCTGGCTGTAACGCGCCTGCTGCAGCAAAGGGGGTATGGCGCAAAGGCGTTCCTGCTGCGTTTCAGCAAAGAGTTATCGGCAGATTGCAAAGCCAACCTGGAGCGGCTGCAGGCAATAGACCCAGGCCTCGTTACGCTGGTGGAACCCGATACCTTTATTACAGATATACAGCAGCACATCATTATCATAGACGCTGTATTGGGTACCGGCCTCAGCCGCCCCACACAGGGATGGGTGGCAGCCTTTATAAACCAGGTAAACCTGCTGCCCAATAAAAAAATAGCCATTGATATTCCCAGTGGTATGCCTACCGATATAATACCTGAAGGAGATGCGGCAATATTAAAGGTTTCAGATACGCTTAGCTTCCAGTTTTACAAACGTAGTTTTTTACATCCCGAATCAGGGGTGCTTGCGGGCAATATCCATATTCTCGATATTGGATTGGATAAGGCTTACATCAATGCCACCAACTCGCAGTACAAAACGATAGAACCCGGCGATGCAGCCGTTATTTATCATCCCCGCGACCCGTTTGCACACAAGGGCGCCTACGGGCATGTGCTGATGGCCGGTGGCAGCTATGGCAAGATGGGCGCTATAACCCTTAGCGCAAAAGCCGCTTTGCGGGCGGGAGCGGGCTTAGTAACCGCAGTGATACCCGCTTGTGGCTACCATACTTTGCAAACAACCGTACCCGAAGTGATGTGCCGTACCAGCGGCGAGCAAGCGATTGAAAAGATAGAAGGGTGGGAGCATAGCAAGGCCATAGGCATAGGCCCCGGCATGGGTACAGACAGTAAAACAGCAACAGCTTTAGCCGGGTTTATTGACGCCTGCAAATCTCCGGTGGTTTTCGACGCCGACGCCCTCAATATTATTGCCAAACAACCCGAACTGCTGGCGAAATTGCCCAAGGGTTCTGTACTCACACCGCACCCAAAGGAGTTTGCCCGGCTGTTTGGCGAGAACACCAACAGTATGATACAAACAGACCACGCCCGCATACAGGCCATGCGCTACAATATAAATATTGTACTGAAAGGGCATCATACCGCTGTAATAACCACGGAAGGGGAGTGCTGGTACAACATGACCGGCAATGCAGGCATGGCAACGGCAGGGGCGGGCGATGTGCTTACCGGCATTATCACCGGCCTTATAGCCCAGGGCTACGAACCTCACCAGGCCGCCATCCTCGGCGTTTACCTGCATGGCCTTGCAGGAGACATAGCCGCCAGGGAATTATCGCAGGAAGCCTTGATAGCCGGAGATATTATAGATAATCTGGGAAAAGCGTTTTTGGGTTTTTTATAGGGAAATTATTTGTTTCACCCGCCGTAGCTTTTTCTTCGTCCGCCATAGCTTTTTCAGCGAAGGAGGTAGCGAAGGTGGGTCCAAACGCTCATTACTACTATTCCGCTTCAGTGGCGTTTGCACCATTCATCTTCGGATTTCTATTGAGCATCTCAATACAAAATGAAGGAATTTTCACATTTTCGCATTCTCCACATTTTCACATTAATTTCACAAACTTCCCATACCACCTTCCCGCAGCACTCTGCACCACGCACACATACACACCCGCCGGCAGCACAGACACAGGTATAGCCACATGCTGCAAAGACGCTGCTACAGCGGTTTTATATAGCTCCTGCCCCTCCATGTTTATAATAGATACTTCCATCCTGTCACCATGAGCAACGCCGAATGGACCGCCCCCCTGCCAGCTTACCTCCACCACATCTTTTGCAGGGCTGGGGTATATACTTATCTTACCGCTTGCCGCGCTTACTTCCTTCACCCCGCTCGGCCGCATGGAATCAAATTTTGCGATGAAAGCAACAGAAGATACTAATGTATCAGACCCCATATACGTAGTATCGCTATAAAATGTTGTATCATAGACATTATATGTAGCTATTCCTTTGGGACTGTTGGTAGCTCCTGTCAGGTAAAAATTACCCATGCCATCACAGGCTACATCATTGCCATTTTCCATTCCTGTGCCTCCGAAATAAGACCCCCATAACAGTGAACCCGAATTGCTGAAATCTGCAACAAAAGCATCCTGGTTGCCATTATATACATATTGGTAAGCACCGGGGGTAGCTATGCTGTCTGTGCTGCTGGTTGTGCCGCCTATATAAACATTCCCTAAGTTGTCTGTAGCCACGCCTTCAGATATTTCAGCGCCATTACCTCCATAATAAGTTGCCCATATTATAGCGCCACTATCGTTGAACTTTGCAAGAAAACCATCACTCTCTCCACTCAAAACAGTTTTATCTGCACCGAGGGATGCAATACTGTCCTTGCTGTCAGAAAACCCCGTAATGTATATGCTCCCTGCCCGGTCATTACTTATTCCATAAGCTATATCTTCCCCGCTACCGCCATAGTAAGTAGCCCATTGTATTGCACCACCATCTGTGAATTTTGCTATAAAAGCATCCCACATTCCGCCGCCATAGCTGCTTTGGTAAGCTCCGGCTGTGGCTATACTATCTGTGCTGTTCGTAGCTCCGGTTATATATACATTACCTACACTATCGTTGGTAATGCCAAACGATTGATCCTCACCACTCCCACCATAATAAGTACCCCATAGCAATGTCCCAGAACTACTGAATTTCGATAAAAAAATACTTCCACCATTGCTTTGGTAGGCACCGGGTGTTGCTATGCTATCAATGCTTGTTGTGAGTCCGGTAATATATACATCCTCTAAGCTATCGCATACAACTCCAATTGTATTTTCCTCGCCGCTGCCCCCATAATAAGTTGCCCAAAGCAAAGTGCCCGTTGATGTGAATTTAGCTAAAAACGCATCGTATAATCCATTCAAATAGGTTTTATAAGCTCCTGGGGTAGCTATATTGTTTGTGCTTTGGGTGCTTCCCGCAATTAAAATATTACCATCCTTATCCATAGCTACACAACCGCTGCCGTCATAGCTACTACCTCCATAATAGGTAGCCCATTCGATAGCCCCACCACTATTGAATTTTGCAAGAAATACATCAAAATCTCCTCCATAAACTGTTTGATAAGCGCCCGTTGTGGCAATGTTTGTTATGCTTGAGGTACTACCTGTTATACATAGTTCGCCTGTAGTATTAACCGTTATCTTATTCGCGCTTGTCCCTGCTCCTCCATAATACGTAGCCCATTGCAGCCTCGGGTCTATAATTATCGTACCCTCATACTTATCCACGTCAAACCTTAGAATATTATCCTGTAATTTAAAAGCTGAAGTTACTTTTTTACCATCTTCTTTTTGATAACTAAATAATCCTGCTTCCTGTATTTTCCCAAAGGGAGTAATCGCAAGCATTTCATTGTTTGTTGCCTGCAATCCTGTAGCGCCATCATAGCGCATCTTTATATCTGCCACGTTGCCACCTGGCCTTACCATAAAATCATACTCCAGTTGGTTGTTTTTCAGATACAGTACCCAGTCAATATTCGGGTAAATGTTTTGGTAGGTTATCTTACTA
>Ga0206825_1128_pt1 | contig 13477 bp, 4 predicted proteins | sample Alteio_BWOrgCont_79_FD_152875 | JGI IMG/M metagenome (GOLD analysis project Ga0206825, IMG submission 152875) | Enriched cells from forest soil in Barre Woods Harvard Forest LTER site, Petersham, Massachusetts, United States -... | ecosystem: Environmental > Terrestrial > Soil > Temperate forest > O...
TCTCTCATAAGCTATAGTATCATTTAGGTTAGTTTTAATGGCTTTTTTATATACTTCAATAGCTTGAGCATATTTTTTTTCCTGAAAATAGACATTAGCCAAATTATTTATTTCAACAGAGGAAGTATCATGTATCTGAAAAGCCTTGACAAAATAACGTTCCGCCGAATCATAATCAAATATTGTCAAATATGCCAACCCTATAATTGTATATGCATCATTATAATTCGGGTATATTGTTGTGGTATTTTTTAGATAAGAAATACCTTGCAATATAATTTTTTTTTGCTTAGCAGTATCCTTTTCAGTAACAAAGGCATTTGTAACGATTTCTCTTCCACAGTTAATATTAATCCTAGTACTATTAGGTTGTTTCTTAATGTCAGTTGTGAATATAGTATAGTCGTCCTTCCAGTCATTATTGCGTACTATGGTAAGTCCCATAAAGATTAGACAAACGGGTATGAGTGTGACTAATATAAAGGTATTTTTAACAAATGATGGGTAGGTTAATTCTGATCTGGCAACCCATTTCTCAAGAGCCAATGGTACAAACAAACAAAAACCAATTGATGGGAAAAACATTAAGCGCTCACCCATAGTAGTGCCTATTAAAAAAGGAATATTTGAGAATAGCGATATTGTAATTAAGAAAAATAAAACGGAAAATGCAATAGCGTCTTTTTTATTTTTGAGAAACCGCCTGATACCAAATACAATCAAAAGGGAATAAATCGCTAATGAAAATAACGCATCAATGTTTTTGAAAGAAACAAATGAAATACTATTATATGAATAATCGCAAATAAGAGGATAAGGAACAAAAAGAAGTTTTATATAATAGCCCAAAATTAAAACTGCAGTAGCTATCCGCGATTCAAAAGGCAGGCCAAGTTTAGCGAGAGAGTTATCAATAAATGAAATGTTAGTAATTTCGTTAGCATGATAAAAATTCAGAACAGAGAACCTGATAATAAGAAAAATAATGGCTGCAAATACTATACCTACGGTAATATACGCACTTCGTTTCTTATTTTCATCCCTGTAAAAAAAGAAAATTAAAGGAATAATAGCAAGAAAAGTAATTACTGTTTCTTTTGAGAGCAGTGATATAAAGAAGAACAAAGAACCAATTATTAAATGAGTTTTTTTACCAGTCTGCAAGTATTTTATAAACACATTCAGGCTTAGGAATGCAAAGAAGAAACAGAGCAGTTCATCACTGCTTTTGACATTAGCTACCACTTCAGTATGTATGGGATGTATTGCAAACAATAACGAAGCAATAAAAGCGACGGCCATTTTTTTTCGATAAAAAAGTTGATCCAAAAACAGGAAAAGCAATATAACACATCCTGCAAACAAAATAATATTAGTAAAATGATATGCTATGGGGTTAATTCCGAAAAACTGGCGTTCTATTGCAAACATGCTTAAAGATAAAGGCCTGTATAAATCGTTTGGAGAAATATGATAACCTCTACGATATGGGGTACAGAAAATCTCAGGAATTGCAGAAACTCCTTTACTGACAATTGAATTTTGTGTAATCACTGTTATATCATCCAATACAAAACCATTCCTTAGCGTATTAGCATATACTATTAATGAAATAACCCCAAGTAAAATAGCAAGTTTAAAACGTACAGAAAATTCGCCCTTGCTTTCAGACGGTGTTTGTATGTTTACTTTACCCTGGATATCTGGTTTAGGTAGTTTTTTAGTATGTTTCTTGGACATTATTTTTTTATTTATTAAATAATTGCAATAAAATCAGTTTTCATAACAGTATCCTTATATTATTTTTGTTGTGCAATAGTTTCATATTTGTTTGATAACTCTAAATTACCGGCTGCTTTATATGCCTTTGAAAGCAATTCGTATGATCTCTTAGCTGTTGGATCAATAGAAATAGCCTTATTCAAATAATAAATTGCAGAATCATTCTTCCCTAAGTTCAAATAACATACGCTAATATTGGTATAGGGTCTAATATTTCCAGGGTTTAGTTCTATTGTTTTTTTAAAAATTGAAATCGCTTTTGCATAATCATTTTTAATGTAATATATACCGGCCAAATGGTCTATTGCGGGCATGTTTTCAGGGTTAAGGTTAAGCGCTTTTATACAATATACCTCCGAAGTATCATACTTAGAAATATTAAAGTATGAAACCGCCAATTGCCCATAAGCATCATCATCATTTGGATTAATTTCAATAGCCTTCTTAAATAATTTAATAGCTTGGGTATATTTTTTTTCTTCCATATAAACATTAGCCAAATTTTTAATCTCAACCATCCCATTAGAGTCCGTTAACAGGTATGCCATAAAAAAATAACGTTCAGCTGAATCATAATAAGATATTGAAAAATAGGCCCGCCCCATGTTAGTAACTGCGTCTCTATAATCAGGATATATGCTTATTGCATTCTTTATGTAAGGAATACCCTGCATAATAATCTGCCTCTTATTTGAAGTATCCTTTTCAGTTAAAGCATTTTTAACGATTTCATTCCCATAGTAATTATTAAGCCTGCTGTTATTTAATGATTTCCTGAGATCAGTTTTGTATAACGTATAATCGTCTTTCCAGTCATTATTCCGGGTTATTGTAAGGCTCGTAAAAATTATTATTACAGGTAAAAGCAATACTTTTAGAAACGTGTTTTTCAATAATGACTGATAATTTAATTCAGATCTGACAACCCATTTCTCAATAAGAAGGGCTATAATGAGGCAAAAACCTATTGATGGAAAAAACAGCAATCGCTCTCCCATAGGAGTACCTATTAAAAAAGGAATATTAGAAAATAACGTTATTGTTATTAAGGAAAATAGGATTCCAAAAGCAAAAGAATCCTTGCTGTTTTTCCTGAAACGCTGTATGCTAAAAAAGATAAGGAATGCATAAATTGCCAAAGAAAGCAATACTCTTGGATCACTGAAATGAACAAAAGGAATAGTATTATAAGAGTAATCACAAACCAGCGGGTACGGAATAAATAGCAGCTTTATATAATAGCCCAATATTAATATTGCTGTAGCTATCCGGGATTCATATGTCAAGCCTGGTTTAGCAAGAATATTATCAATGAATGAAATGTTAGTAAGGTCATTAGCATAATAATAATTCAGAACAGAGAATCTCATAGCAAGAAAAATAATTGTTGCAAATACCGTACTTACGAAAATATATGCACTTCGTTTTTTATTTTCATTCCTGTAAAAAAAGAAAATCAAGGGGACAACCGCAAGGAAAGTAATTACTGTTTCTTTGGAAAGTAGTGATAATAGAAATAAAAAAAAGCCAGCTATTAATAGCGTTATTTTTCCGGTTTGTACGTATTTAATAAACATATTCAGGCAAAGGAATGTAAAGAAGAAACAAAGCAGTTCATCACAGCTTTTGATATTGGCTACCACTTCGGTATGTATTGGATGCACTGCAAATAAAAGAGACGCGATAAAAGCAACAACAGTTTTCTTTCGTTCAAATAATTTATCCAAAAACAGGAAAAGGAGAATAACACAACAGGCAAACAATATAATATTGAAAAAATGATAGACTAAAGGGTTGACACCAAAAAATTGGTGTTCTACAGCAAAAATTACTAATGACAAAGGCCGGTAAAGATCATTTGAAGTGGCTAAGTATCCCCTGTGGTATGGAGTAAATAATATTTCATGGATTGCAGATATGCCTTTAGCAACAAACTTATTCTCTGTTACAGCCGATGCATCATCAAGTGTAAAGCCATTCCTTAGCGTATTAGCATATATAATAAGTGATATAACCCCAAGACAAATGGCAAGTTTAATATGCATGGAAAGTTTTCCTTTCGCCTCCTTCGGCATTTGTATGATTGCTTTATTCTGTATAGCAGGTTTAGCTATCTGTGATTTAGTTTGTTTCTTGGCCATTATTTAATTATTTGAAAATAGTTTACATTTTAATAAATTTATAATTTAAAGCCTGGATTGTTTTTTTGTGCGATAGACTGGTATTTAATTGCAGAGTCCGCTTTCCCCATTGCATTATAAATCATTGAAAGGTTTTCATAAGAGATATTATAATTCGGATCAATTGAAATTGCTATTCTCAAAAAACTAAAAGCTGAATCAAATTTACCCATAATACCATAACAAAGTCCAAGATTAGCATATGCTGTAGAATAATCCGAATCTAAAGCAATAGATTTCTTAAATAAGACAATTGCTTGTAGGTATTTTTTCCGAGCTAAATAAATACGTCCCAAATTGTTAATAGCTTTACTATTGGAGGGATTTAATTTAATAGCAATTAAATAATGTGTTTCAGCAGAATCATTTTCTTTCATCTTTTGAAATAAAAATCCAATTTCGAGATGAGATGCCTCGTTATCTGGATAAACTTCAATTGATTTACCTACATAGTTTATTGCTTCTTCAATTAATACTTTTCGTTTTGTAGTATCTTTCTCATTATCAGCTAAATTTTTTTGTATTTCTTCTCCTATCAAAAGATTGAGGCGGCTATCATCAGGAACTTTTTTAACGTCACTTTTATATAATGTGTAATTATCTAACCATTCATTATTGCGATTAAAAGTAATAGCAGCATAAATAAGTGAGACCGGAATTAGTAGTATTAAAAAAGAGTTGTTTCCTAAAATGCTCAAGTTTTTTTCCGCAGCTATTCTTCGAGACAATTTTTCTATAAAAAGCCCAAAAAGCAAACAAAAACCTAATGAAGGGAAAAAAACCAGTCGCTCACCCATAGTTGTACCTATTAAAAAAGGAATATTGGAAAAGAGCGAAATGGTTATTAAGAAAAACAGCATCCCAAATGCATAAGGGTCTTTATGATTTTTAAAGAATAGTTTTATACTAAACAATAACATACATATATATATAGCTAATGAAATAAGTACTCCAGGATTGCTGAAATGCGCATAGGGAATTGCATTGTATGAATAGTCGCAGATAAGCGGATAAGGAACAAAAAGCAGTTTAATATAATAGCCCAATATTAAGATTGCGGTTGCAATACGCAATTCAACTGCAAGACCCGGTTTCGCTAGGGCATTGTCAAAAATACTCATATTGGCAATGTCGTTTGCATGATAATAATTAAGAACCGAAAATCTGATAAGCAGATAAATGATTGCTATAACTACTGCACAAATAGTAATGTTAGCGCTTCTCTTTTTATTTTCATTTCTATAAAAAAAGAAGATTAATGGAATAACAGCAAGGAAAGTAATTACTGTTTCTTTAGATAATAAGGATAAGAAAAAACAAAAAGAGCCTATTAATAATTGCATTCGTTTGCCGGTTTGTATATATTTTATAAATACATTTAGACTTAAGAATGCAAAGAAAAAACACAGTAATTCGTCCCTGCTTTTAATGTTGGCTACAACTTCGGTATGAATTGGGTGTAATGCAAATAATACAGATGCGATAAATGCTAATAAAGTTCTTTTTTCTTCAAACAATTTATCAAGAAAAAAGAATAGCATGATAACACAGCTTGCAAACAAGATGATATTTATAAAATGGCCGGGGGCTGGGTTCAGACCAAATAGCTGGTATTCTCCTGCAAACATTACCAACGATAAAGGCCTGTATAAATCGTTTGAAGTGATATAGTGCCCTCTGCGGTAAGGCGTAGATAAAATTTCAGGAATAGCTGAGATGCCCTTTTTAACAATAGAATTTTCTGAAATCAAAGAGCTATCATCAAATGTGTAATTATTTTTTAGCGTATTTGCATAAACTATAAATGAAATAAGGCCAAGAAAAAGAGCAAGTTTCAAACGCACAGAAAATTTTCCTTTTCTTTCTTGCGATATTTGTAAGCTCGCTACACTCTGAGAAACTATCTTAGGTGTCTGTTTTTTAGTTTGTTTCTTAGCCATTCGCTAATCTATGATACATTATTTACAATAAAATTAATTTTACAATTTAAATCCCGGATTGTTTTTTTGTGCAATATATTCATATTTTTTTGCACTATCCATTTTGCCCAGCTTTTGCCAGGCTATAGCCATAAATTGGGTATAATGTACATCTTGCGGATCAAGAAAAAACCCTTTACTAAAATTATCAATAGCCAGCTGATATTGCTGCATGTCAAAATAAGTACCCCCCAAGATAAAATACGCATGGCTAAAGCCAGGATCAATTGCAATTGCTTTTTTTAATTGTTCTATTGCTTGTGTAAATTTATTAGTAATACTATAAATAACACCGAGGTTGGTTAATATTTTTACATTACCAGGCTCAAAAATCAAAACTTTTTTATAACAGGCTTCTGCAGAATCGTACCGTTGCATATTAAAATAAACACCTCCTATATTGTAATAGGCAGCACTATAACCAGAATCTATAGCTATTGCTTTTTTTAAATAGTAAATTGCATATTCGTATTTGTTTATATTATAATACAATGTTCCTAAATTGTAATTTGCATCTAGATATTTCGGATAAATTTCCAAGGATTTCTTTAAATAAGTTATTGCCTCTTCATTCTTTCGTTTTTGTATTGCGGGGTCTTTCTCTTCATTGGTGGCATAATTATGCAACTCAACTCCAACGAAATTATTTAACCTGCTATTAGCAGGCATTTTTTTTATATCCGTAGCATAGATCGTGGAATCGTCTTTCCAGTCATTATTGCGGTTAATAGTGATAAAAGAATAAATACATGATAGCGGAATTATTATACCTAATACTTTGGGTTGTTTTATCATTTGCCAAATTGTTAAGTCTTTTTCTCCAACCCACTTTTCGGTAAGTAAGGCTGCAATGAGGCAAAAGCCAACAGAAGGGAAAAATAGCAACCGCTCACCCATAGGTGTGCCTATTAAAAAAGGAATATTGGAAAAGAGCGTAATAGTGACAAGAAAGAAAAGTATGGCAAAAACAAATGGATCTTTTAAACTTTTTATTAAACCTAATATACTAAAGAATATCAGCAGGCTATAAATGGTTAGCGAAAGTAAAACCACTATATTGTTAAACCCAACGAAAGGAATGCTGTTGTATGAATAATCGCAGATAAGCGGATAAGGGATCAACAACAGTTTTAAATAAAAGCCAAGTATCTCTAATTCTGTTGCAAGCCTTATTGCAGGAGATGGCGCCCCAGTGAGGAAGTTGTCTATAAAAGAAATATCAGCGCTGTGATTGACATTATAAGCGCTTAATACAGAAGCCCTGATGACTAAAAAGATAATTGCCGTTATCAAAACCCCGATAGTAATATATGCGCTACGTTTTTTATTTTCGTTAATGTAAAAAAAGAAGATTAATGGGATAATGGCAAGTAAAGTGATGGTTGTTTCTTTAGATAACAAGGATAAAAAGAAACAAAACAAGCCCAGTAATAATTGCTTTATCTTGCCAGCATCTACATACTTTATAAATATATTCAACGACAGGAACGAAAAGAAAAAGCAAAGTAATTCATCACGGCTTTTTATGTTGGCAACCGTTTCGGTATGGATTGGGTGCAATGCAAACAATAAGGATGTGATAAAGGCTACAAAAGGATTTTTTCTTTTAATAAACGAATCAATAAAAAAAAATAGCAACATCACACATCCTGCAAATACAAAAATATTGAAAAAATGGCTAATCGCCGGAGACCCACCTGAAACCTGGTATTCTACAGCAAACATAACTAACGACAAAGGCCGATAAATATCATTGTGATAAGTATTAATATAACCGTGACGGTAGGGGGTTGATAATAATTCCGGAATAGCAGAAATACCTTTAGCTAATAAAGTGTTGCCTTTTATTACATTGAAATCATCTAATACGTAACCATTTTTTAACGTATTGGCATATATAATGATTGAAATAAACCCGAGGAAAAAAGCAAGTTTCAAACGCAGGGGAAATTTTCTATTTGCTTCCTGCTGTATTGCTAAACTCACTTTACTTTGAGGTACAGGCATCAATTGTTTAGTTTGTTTCTTTGCCATTTACGTATCTAAACTTAAAACAATAATATGTTAGTCTATAAATATCCAAGAAGCCCAAGTTTATTTTTTTAGTACCTTCAACTCGTATTTCTTTGTAGAATCTATATTGCCCGCAAATTTATATGATGTTATCAGGTTGTTTAATGCATCAATATCACCGGGCTTTAATACTAATAATTTTTTAAAACATTCTGCGGCAAGGTCATACTTTTTATCATAGAAGTAGATAATCCCTAATTGGAAATATGCATCATTAAAAGCATGGTTAATCTCAATTGCTTTATTAAAATAATAAGCTGCTGAATCATTTTGTTTTAGTTTCAGGTAACCTATTCCAATATCATGATAATCGGAAGCCACTTTGACTAAATGCAGGTTTAATTTAATTTCTATTTTAAAAATTTCAATTGCCAGAGAATATTTTTTTTCAAAGAAATAGATTATTGCCAAATTGTGAAGAGAAATAGTATCATTTGGTTGTTGAACTAATGCCCGCTTACAATTAATCTCCGATGAATCATACTGTGAATTATCAAGGTAAGCGATGGTTATTTTTACACGTGCCTCATAATTATCAGGATGATCAGCTAAATATTTGTTTAGAATAGAAATCTCTTCAATTCTGAATTGTCTCTGTTTTGCAGTATCTTTCGTTTGCCTGAAAATGCTTAATATAGTGCTATTTAATACGGAAATTGAATAAACAGTTTTATAAGATGGGTAATCATAAGGACGCGACCTGTAATTTGCAATGTTGTAATCTGCATCCTTCATCTCAACTAATTGTATGCGATTACGATCTTTTTTGGGTAACAGCAAGGTATTATTAGCTATCAAATCAGGAAAGTCGCTGCTAACCTTTATTTTTTTTGATGTATCTGTCTCAATAAGATGATCTAATGCCTGTTTAAAACTGCATCCCCAATATTCCATTTCATAGTTTTTCCGAAGATACTCTTTATCATGCGATAATAAATTATTAAAATATACCTGACTGAAAGGATGATTCACTACCATAAAGTAACCAATGAACAATACTTGCAACACACAAACTCCCTGAACAATATATTTATACCGGGTCTGAATCATTTTATTAATAAAGTAAAGTCCTATCAAAACAAAAGGTGGATATACAAAATAAAGGTGCCTCCAATCATCATAAATCACGGAATGTAATAAAATGACAGCCATGATGGGGGCAAAAAAACACATGAGGTACAAAAGTAAATTTCGTTCTGGTGTATTTCTTATGTAAGTCAAAGGTCTTTTGAAAAAATTTATGGCCAACCAAATAACTCCTGCAAAACCCGCAACAAGCCATATTTCAGGGTTAGTTATCAAAAACCAGGTTGGAAAATAGAACCAAGGAAGATTTGTTGCCTGATAAATTTTCCCATTCAATAAAACAAGCCCATTCCAATCAAAATGGGCAAGCCTATTAAAAGATTCTATAAAATGATTGTATGGATCTTTCCATAAATATGGCCACGCTATATACAGCAAAAAAACAAAACCAACGGAAAAGAGGAGCATATTGATAATGATTTTATTCATTGCTTTCTTATTTATTAGATTATCAACAAAATCAATTAGGAGGAACAAGAAGATAAAAGCTCCTAACATAATGCCCATAATTCTTATACTTGTAGTATAGCCACACAACGTGCCTAAGATCAGAAATAACCAAGGTTTATTATTTTTAAATGCGATTTGGCAGCAAGCAAGAGTAATAATAAACATGGCTAAAAACGGCATGTCTTTTGTATTAAAGAAGGAATGCGCATAAATGCGCGGTGCAAATGCAAGCATAATGAAACCTAAACTTGCTATAAATTTATTTCTATATAACCTGAATATGAGTATATATCCAGCAAAAACACTGATTAGAAAGAAAATGTGGGCAGCTATGTGCCTCATCAAGTAAACATCCCGAGAATCAGTTAAATTCATCCATTTTTCAAAAAACACCAGCAGCAACTCAAAACCTGCACCATGATTATCTGTAGGTGTAGTGAACAAAGCCTGATTATCAAAAAATATGTAATTATAGCTGAGTAATCCAGGATCCCTCTGTGCGGGTTCATCCCAGCTTACACCATAATCCCTAAAGACAAATAAGCCAATAATCAATGCAATAATGAATAGTATAATACCTGGAAAATATGGAGTTAATCTAACCCAAAAATTTGCTTTTATGCGAGGCGGTATAGTAACAGTTGCAGTATTTACAACAACAGGCTTCAGAGGAGTAATATTGGTTAGTGACTTATTTTTTGATTTTTTTGCCATAGGTAAAACTAATAAAAATAGTCTTTAAAGCACATTTAAATGAGATTAAAATTTCAAAAACATTACCTAAAAAAAGTTATCAGAATAGCTCAACTTAATAACGGAATTACACTTTGAATAAATTACCAAATTTGATAGCAGCTAATTATCATTAATACCAATTGCACATCAAATTAAGGCACGATAGGTTTCTCGCAAAGGAGGCGCAAAGGCGCAGTTTCCTGTGTTATGTTTTAAAGTCCGCAAAGGTGTTTCGTAATGCAGATTTTTGATGTTTAAATGGTATAAGAAGTCAAAAATAAATTTTAATAAATCAAAGAAATCTATTGACGACTAAGTACATTCCAACCATTAAAAGAAAAGGCCGCCCAAATTTAGAACGACCTTTTTACTTTTCAAAATATTAAATAAAAAACTATGCTAACCGTAAATAAGGTTAGCATAGTTTTTTTAATGCCCAGGGTTATGAACACTGAAGCTTGCGCTGTTATACTGTGTTATAGGCGTGGTCAGACAACTTGTAGGCGTATCCGTTATAGAGGTGATTATAATGCTTTGTTTTCCTCTATTGGTAAGTACCGGAGTTGTAAAACTACCTTCACCACTACTAAACGGCATGGTTGCAGAATAAGTCCCGGAGTTTGCACCTGAGAGGGTATAAACAACAGTATAGGTAGATGGTGGAATAGTGCTTGAAGCCACTTTTATTGTGGTAGCAGAACCAGAAAATGAATACCTACCATTCACTCCCAGATTGCTCACATTCGGACCGGCACCGTGGGGATTAACTAACAGGGATACCGTATATACAGTTGCTGCATAACATCCAGTAACTGAATTGCTGGCTGTTAATGAATAAACTATTGTACCTGTTACCGTAGGTGTAACTAAAGGTGTTGCACCTGAATAACTGGAAGCATCGGAGCCTGTCCATGACCATGTATCTGCAATGGTTGTATTTGCAAACAATGTTGTAGAACCAGTAAGACATATGGCGCTGAGGGCAGATGTAGCACCGGTAGATGTAGGTAGTGGATTAACACTAAACGTACCAGCAGATGAACTGGATATACCGCAACCGACCGCTGATGTAAACGCTATATTTGACAACGTTACCGTTGTGTTTCCTGATGTTGTAAACCCTCCAGCATCCGTAGCCACAAAGCTACCCGAACCGACGCCACCGGAGATTATCATCGAAGCCGTCAATGAACCGGTACTATTGGCACCGCCAAATGCATATGTTACCGTATAGGCTCCGTCAACAAGCGTTGTTGATGCTACACCAACTGTTGTAGTGGTTGATGCCTGGCAAGCATTGGCTGGAGTCAGCGTGAGGATTGCCGTAGCCGGTACCGGGTGTACCGTATAGGTAACATTCGTTTCCGTACCGGAACAGCCCGAATAGGTCGGCGTAACCGAATATAACTGTGTTTCGTCTGCTGTACCTGCATTGGCCAATACGTCAGAGATCGTTGTGCCGCTGCCGGATGCGCCGCCTGTTACATCTGCTCCCGATGCGCCGAGCGTCCACGTGAAGCTGCCACCGCTAACCGTTGGCGTCAGCGCTATGCCTGCCGCAACGCCGCTACAGCCCGAGGTTGGCGCCGCGCCCGAAAGAGCCGGTACCGGGTGTACCGTATAGGTAACATTCGTTTCCGTACCGGAACAGCCCGAATAGGTCGGCGTAACCGAATATAACTGTGTTTCGTCTGCTGTACCTGCATTGGCCAATACGTCAGAGATCGTTGTGCCGCTGCCGGATGCGCCGCCTGTTACATCTGCTCCCGATGCGCCGAGCGTCCACGTGAAGCTGCCACCGCTAACCGTTGGCGTCAGCGCTATGCCTGCCGCAACGCCGCTACAGCCTGATGTAGGGGATGCCGCACTCGCAAACGCAGGTACCGGATGCACTGTATAGGTCACATTCGTCTCTGCGCCGGAACAGCTACCGTATGTCGGGGTAACCGAATACAACTGTGTTGCGTCCGAAGTACCTGAATTTGATAATACGTCATTGATCGTCGTGCCGCTGCCTGAAGCACCGCCGGATATACCGGCACCTGTTGCTCCAAGCGTCCACGTAAAGCTGCCGCCGGTCACAGTCGGGGTCAGGACAATGCCTGCTGCAACTCCGCTACAGCCTGAGGTAGGAGATGCCGCACTCGCAAAGGTCGGTAACGGGTTCACGGTAACGGTAATAGTCTCATTCTGGCCTACGCAACCTGATGATGGGTCGGTTGGTGTAACTACATAGGGAATAACCGCGTAACTGGTAGAGCTGCCATCAACCAGCGGATCGGTAATGCTGCTTGCGCTGCCAGATGGCGTATAACCGGAAACAGAACCAACCGATGCCCCCGAGGTTGTCCAAGTATAGGTGGAACTTGCCAGCGTCGCTGTTAATAGTATATTGGTGGTAACGCCTGAGCACGCAACCTGTGCCGCACTGGTTGTAATCACCGGCTCCGGATTTACGTGAACATTGAACGTTGTAGTTGGACCAACGCAAGAATTGGATGTGGAAGTAGCCGTAACAATATAGGGTACTACACCATAAGCCGTGCTTGTGTTAGTTAAAGTTTGTGCGATAACAGACCCGCAGCTTGAGCTACAAGCGGCTGCGCCGGTAACCGTGCCTCCTGTAATGGTACCTACTGTCCAAGTGAAATTGCTGCTGATACTTGCAGCTAAAGCAAAAGACCAGGTATTATCCCTGCTACAAGCAGTAATTGTAGATAGCGGGTTAACTGTAGGCGAGGGATATACTGTATAGGTAATAGTAGCAGGTGAACCAAAACAGCCAGCAGCTGATTCTGGTGTGACAATATATTGCACAGTACCATTTGTTGTATTACTTGGATTCACTAAGACATCATTGATAGTAAGGCCACAACTTGAACTACATACATTCGCTCCTGTAATACTTCCTGTTATGGTACCCAACGTCCAGGTAAATGATGGAGTACCTGATGTACTTGCCATTAATCCTATACCTGTAGCTAATCCGCTACAGCCAGAAGGGGTTGTCGTACTAATAAGCGTTGGTAATGAGTTAACCGTCACCGTTGCAGAACCGCTCACGCTCGCCGGGGAACATCCCGTAGCGTCGCCCGCTGAACCTATCGTGTACGTGGTCGTGCTCGTCGGGCTTACCGTCGCCGTCCAGGTGCCGCCCGTATATGTCGTTGCTATCGTCCCGTCGCTTAATGT
>Ga0206825_1058_pt2 | contig 12835 bp, 13 predicted proteins | sample Alteio_BWOrgCont_79_FD_152875 | JGI IMG/M metagenome (GOLD analysis project Ga0206825, IMG submission 152875) | Enriched cells from forest soil in Barre Woods Harvard Forest LTER site, Petersham, Massachusetts, United States -... | ecosystem: Environmental > Terrestrial > Soil > Temperate forest >...
AGTGGAGGAGATGGGTATTGGAATCCTCGTTTGGGTTTGATCACGATCAAAACTTACTACCTTGGAGGATTCCACTATTTTGCTTGGCGGATGGCCTTCAACTACTCGTTCACAACTCCAGTCTCTGTCCATGGGTTAAGCTCCTGGGGCGGAGTGGCTTCATCTCCTGGGGTCAAAGGAACCCGCGGAACTGTTTACCCAGGATGTGTTTTTACTGTCTTACAAGGTTTTGAATACAGCATTACGCACCATTGGGCTTTAGCTTTAGACATCGAATACCGTCATGCCAATCGGAATCGCTTTTCCGGCCATAGCCCCAAAGTGGCAGGCGTAAGCACTAAGCCGACTAACACTTCTGCTGAAATTTTTTACTTAGCGCCTGCCATTGAATACAACTTCAATGCCAATATCGGAGTCATCGCAGGTCCCTACTTTTCTGTTGCAGGGCGCAATAGCAACCGAACTCCCGCTTTTGTGACTTGGATTTTAGCTGTTAACATTTACCATTGATACAGGCAACAGTTGCATTGCGGCCTGTCTTCTTGTCTCTACGATAAGAATAGAAATCGGCTGGATTGCAGCAAGTGCAGATTGGAGCAATTTCCAGATGGTGAGGAAGAACACCCGCTTCTATCAGTTGCCAGCGTGCCATCTCCCATAAGTCAAAATAAAGAGGCCTAATTTGAAAAGACAAAAATTTTTGCGGAATCTCTTTTTCAAAATGAATGAACTGCGAGCAGCAGGGACCTAAACTAGGAGATATCCCCACTAATAGATTTTCTGGTTTTGTTCCGAACATGTGACGCATTTTGCTAATCGTCTCTGCATAGATATTTTGAACATTGCCTCGCCATCCAGCATGAATACATCCAAGTGCTTTTTCAATCGGATCATAAAAAATGACCGCCTGGCAATCGGCATGCTTGATCAAAAGACCGGCCGATTTTTCCTGTGTAATTAGCCCATCGCACTCTTCATTTTCTAACGGAACTCGTTTAATGCAGATGCCATGCACCTGTTTTCCGCTGACAAGATGCTTACAACCCAGATGCTTTTTGATTTTAGCGCGGTTGAGATTGATATGAGTCTCATTATCTCCTGTGCCACCTCCGACATTGAGAGAATGGTAAGGCCCCTCGCTCACTCCACCGTGGCGCAGATAAACTGCATGCCTCATCTCTGCACACTCTTGTAAAAGTTCAAATTCCAGCCACTCTAGACTTCCTATTTTTTTACGAAGCATTTATATTTTTTCCTATGACTGACTTACATCATTTGTCTTTTTATACGCTGATGATGGCCTTCCTCAGCATGTGGATCTGTCGGTCCGCCTGGCTTTGGGGCGCTTTCCTCTCTATTTCCTACATCTTAGCCTTTCACAACGGCGTCGTACAACCGTTTTCGATCATTCCCATTGGCTTGGCTCTAGTGATTTTTCTGGTTTTCAAAAAAGAAGAGCTGCAGCCCCATACCCGGCTTGTTTTGGGAGTCGTTGCTGTTATAGTCGCTGCAGGTCTGGAGTTTCATAAATTTCCAGGCTTTCAAAATTGGCATGTCTCTGGAAGCTTATGGATCAACTATGACAAACCGTTTATGGGCTTTTTCGTCATGGCCTTCCTTCTTCCTCTGCTCAGAGAGCCTGTTGAGTGGTACCGAGTTGCCATCAAAGCGATTCCTTTGACAATGCTTGCTGTTTTTATCCTTGCACTACTCGCTATCCCATCTGGAACGATCGACTGGCATGTCAAAATCCCTTCTCATTTCCTCCTTCGCATTGCTTCAAATCTTTTCCTAGTTGCGATCCCAGAAGAAGCTTTTTTTCGCGGCTTTGTTCAACAAGAACTCTTTAAAACCTTCGGACCCGGACCCAAAGGACAGATCACTGCTGTCCTCGGAGCCTCCCTTCTTTTTACATTGTTCCATCTTGGATGGACAGCCTCATCGGCCATGCTGGGATTTGTCTTTTTAGCTGGAGTGATGTACGGGGCGATCTATCAATATACAAAAGCTATCGAGGCTAGCATCTTCTGCCACTTCTGTGTAAATCTGACGCACATGCTACTTTTCACATACCATGCTGAATAGGGCCACCTATTTTATCGGACAGCCTGTGGGTGATTTTGTAGAAGGCATCATGTTGTTTTCAGCAGCGACTTTTTGCACTGCTTGGTCAGCCGTCATCATTGCACCATTAGCATCTTGCTGAGTTGCATACTGCATCGCAGTCGACCGTTGGGCCGCATTGAACTGACCGCAAAACATCTTTTTGTTCATCGCATTGAGCTGAGCTGCAAATTGCTGCATATCTGCTCCCATATTGCTGCAATCCATCGGATTTTGCGCAATAAGCTCGTTTTCTTCAGCAACTAAACTGCTCATGAAGCACATGCATGCCATCGCTGCTAGCATCAATTTTATCTTTTTCATCGTTCCCTCATTTGTTTACAAAAAATTTCAATATAGCCACGCCTTCTATTTTTGTCCATGTGGTCAAAAGACTCTTTAAGAGGCAATTGCAAAACTCATGTGCCCCATAAAATCGCCCTTTTGGCGCCATTTCTCCCCGCGCCTCCTCGCCTGCCCATCCGGGCATGGTCTCGTCTGCGCGGCACGGGCCAGCTTGCTGGCCCTGAGAACTGGCGCCAAAATCATCGATTTTCTGTGGCGCAGCAGTTTTGCAATTGCCTCTTTAATTTTATATCAACTTGAGTGTAAGAGAGAAGTTATGAGCGAAAGACCTATTGAATGCAGCCAGTGCAAGCGTCCTGCAAAAGTTCTCTACAAAGAGATTTTAGGCGATACAATCAACTGCACTGAAATGTGCACAGACTGCCCTGTCTTGCAAGCCAAACTCCACGGAGAAGCTACCAAAACAGATAAAAAAGAAAGCCAGGTCTGCTGCGGCACCTGCGGTACATCACTTGAATCCGTTCAAATGGGAGGGCCCGTTGGATGCGTCGAATGTTATGTCGTTTTTAACGACTTCCTTGTCGGGGAACTCATTGCTGCAGGAGCTATCCCTCCCGTTCTTCAAAAAAAATTGGCCGCTCAAAGATCTCAAGTTATCCACATTGGAAAATCTCCTGGCCAAACTGCTGATATCACCCTTTCCTCTCGTTTAGCTTCCCTCAATGAAGCGCTCAATGAAGCCTTAAAACGAGAAAATTATGAACAAGCCGCCATGCTCCGAGATCAAATCAAAACTTTGACGGACAAACAAAAATGAGCTCTTTACCACCATCCCTTCTCGAACATACCCTTTGGGAAGAAGACAAAAATCCCATTTGGCTAGGATCTTGTCTCTCACTGAGTTGCAATCTCTCCCATTATAAATTTCCCACAAAGCTCTCAGAACCCGACATGACAAAAGTCAGTACCCTGCTTTCAGAAGCTCTCCAAAAAAACATCAAAGATTCCTCGTATTTCCCCGCAGACAAACTCTCTCCTCTCGACAAAGAATTTATCTTTGAACACTTCCTCTGTCTTGAGAGTTTTCAAAATGCCACTAAAGGCCAAGGATTTCTCGTAGACGAAACGGGCCATTTTTTAGCCCAGCTCAACCTAAAAAACCATTTGCAACTCCAACTCATCGATACATCTCCTGACCTTCTCACCGCTTGGACACAGCTTGTCAAACTCGAAACCGAGATCGGTAAATCCCACGACATTGCATTTTCTCCTAAGTTTGGATATCTCACTTCAGATCCGACCCTCTGCGGGACAGCTCTACAAGCCCTCCTCTTCTTGCATATCCCAGCACTCCATCACACAGGACAGCTCCATGAAGTCCTAGGCAAACAAACAGAAGATGATATCGTGACCATGGGCCTCGAAGGAGCCCTGGATGATCTCGTCGGGGATTTTCTGATCTTGAAAAATCGTTATACCTTAGGTGTAGCAGAAGAAAGTCTGCTCCATGCTCTGCAAAATACAGCGATGAAGCTTGCCTCCGCAGAAAAAGCACTCCGCATACACTTAAAAGAAACTGGAAATTCTGAGATTAAAGATCTAGTCAGCCGCGCTTACGGGCTCCTCATCCATTCGTATCAGCTGCAGACCAAAGAAGCCCTCAACGGTCTCAGCCTCATCAAACTCGGCCTTGATCTGGGCTGGATCTCTGGCATCACCAGTCAAGCTCTCAACACCCTCTTTTTCAAATGCCGTCGCGCGCACCTAGCTCACCTGCTCAATGAAAAAACCCTCGATCCCCAAGACATGCCCCATAAACGGGCAGAGTTCATTCACAAAGCCCTCCAAGGCATCTCCCTGAGAGAGTAACTACAGATCGTGCGGCAATTTACCTGTCAGATTTTGTAATCCTCGGATAAAAGCACCAGGCTCAAAATGTGTCACAGAACTCGAAATAAATCCAACAGGCGCCATCGTATAACGCGCAAATCTCATCTGCCAAGGGCTACTCCACGGATAAATAGGTCTTTCCTCGAGCTGTAATCCATTCGTCGAAGTAAATGCTTGAAGAGGAAACTTAACTTGTCTAAGCAACAACTGCGATGCCACCTCTTGGAACATCTTACAAATTCTTGGCAAAAATACCAGCGTAGCCGTAACTCCCATGAGATAGTGTCCTTGAGGTGTTGCCAGTTTGACTGCATAGCTTGCAAACGTTAGCAATGCTGCCCCATTTGCAAACCACTCAAAAGCCGTTTTGACATATGCATTGACCTTCTCACTACGCGAGAACATATCTAAAGCCATCACAGAGCAAAAACCGACTCCATATGCCGTATGACCAAGCGCAACTAGCACTAAAGTAGAAGCGACTGCTGCTGCGTAGTAGAAACGATTGAAATAATTCCCAAAAGATTTAGATTTTTCCGTACTCACCTGGCCCTGGCGAAAACTCTCAATGAGAACTACCGGCGTCAACATAAAGACTGCCTTTGCTGCAAAAGAAAAATAAGGAATCTCCACAGCCGCTGCGTGAGAAGCAATCCCCACCAGATAAAATAGATGGTTGGATGTAAAAGCTATTTTTTCCCACGTCGCTTCCCGAGTTAAGTGAGCAATGGTTCCTGCAGCAATGATTCCTTGTACAGCTGTCATCATAAATTGATCCTTAGATATCAAAATTTCAAATACTATAGCTTGGGCTTCACAAAATTGCCGACTAAAATAGTTTTTTACTCTGGAAAATGTTCTGTATTTGGATTACACTTCACTCTATGGCACTTCGATGCAGCGCAATCCTTCTTATGGCCGGAATTGGAAGCCGTTTAGGCAGCCCTACACCCAAACAATTTCATCTTCTTGGATCTAAAAAGATCTATCTCCACACTCTAGAAACTTTTTTAACATCTAATCTCTTTGATGAAATTATTCTGGTCTGCCATCCGGATTGGATCAACGAAGTCAAAAATGAGATCCCTCAAGATGCAAAGATTGTGATCATCGCCGGAGGTCCTACACGCCAATCTTCGTCCTTGCTAGGACTCCAAGCTTGCAAGAAAGCCGATTTCGTGATGATTCACGATGCCGTCCGTCCTTTCGTATCTCATGCGATTTTAGAGCGTAACCTCACTGCCGTTCAAAACCACCTGGCAGTTGACACCTGCATCCCCTCAGCAGACACGATTGTCTATTCAGAAAATGGACAGCTGATAACTTCAATTCCATCTCGAAAAAACTACCAACGTGGTCAAACTCCCCAGACCTTTGCCTATCAACTCATTTTGGAAGCTCATCAAAAAACCAAAACCATTCAATCGACAGATGATTGCTCTCTAGTCTTAGAACTCGGCTATCCCGTTGCTATTGTCCCCGGATCAGAAGACAACATCAAAATCACGACCGAGCTGGATATTGAAATCGCAGAATGGATCCTAAGCGGCAAAACAAATCAAGTCTCCTAAATTGTTATTTTATATTTAAAAAAAAATTGACAGTAATTTTATATTTTATGTAACGTTCTTTCGAACGTGATTGACTTACACTGAAAAAAGGCACCTGATTAAGTGCTCTCAGGTTCGAGTTTCAGCTAGTTGAAAAGTTCAATTCTATGGGAGAAATATGATGTTACGGGTACTTACATTGGTAATAGCACTTGCTAGTTGCTTGATGTCTCCTGTTTTTGCCACTACCGAGCGAGGAGATCATCTTTTTCAAGAAGGTGGAGGTGTTAGCGGTATTCCGGGATTGGCAGGGCCTGAGGGAGCCCCAGGACTTGCCGGTGCTGCCGGCGCTGCAGGGATTCAAGGGATTCCTGGGATTCCGGGTGCGCCTGGTATCTTGGATTATTCCGATTTCTTTGCATTGATGGGTCCTGATAATGCCGGATTGATTCCAGGTGGATCAGCCGTGGCGTTCCCTAGAATAGGATCTACGACTGGGGCTATCTCTGCTACAGGCCCTACGACATTTTCATTACCTACAATCGGGACCTACCTGGTCCAATTTCAAGTGGATGTAACTGCCGCTGCACAACTCCAGTTAAGGCTTAATACAATACCTCTCCCCAATACAGTAGTTGGGCGAGCGACAGGAACTACACAGATTATAGGAGTATCCTTAGTGACTACGACAACCTCTAATAGTATACTTGAGGTCATTAATCCTCCCACAAACGTCCCGTTAACGCTCCCGCCTAACGATGGGGGTACGCACCCTGTTTCAGCACATCTTACGATTATACGGATTCAATAAAACGTAGACAAAAAGGATAATTATGTTTTTTCGCACGCCTATTTTAGCCTTAGTCTTCTGTATCAATTTGGCATCTCCATTAATTGCCACCACTGAACGAGGCGATCGTTTGATTACAGAAGCAGGAGGCGCTCAGGGTATTGTGGGATTGGCGGGCCCTGATGGAGCTCCAGGCCTTGCTGGTGCTGCCGGTGCTCAAGGTATTCAAGGGATTTCAGGCATCCCAGGAGCGCCAGGTATTTTGGGTTTTGGTGATTTCTATGCGTTGCAGGGAGGTGCGTTTGTCGATAACCCACCAGTTGCAGCAGGGGCTCCTGTCAATTTCCCAAGAGATGGGTCTGTCAGTGGCACCATTACTCGTACAGGACCGTCTTCGTTTAATCTTCCTACAATCGGTACTTATTTAGTCTTATTTCAAGTAGATGTAACGCAAGCTGCACAACTCATGCTAAGTCTGAATTCAGGTCTTATCCTAGATTCAGTCGTTGGGCGCGCAACAGGAAGCAGCCAAATCACGGGGCTCTCCGTTGTAAGTACGACAACTTCAAATAGTGTGCTTGAAGTCGTAAATCCCCCTGGTAATACTACATTCTCGATTCCTCCCAATGATGGGGGTACCCAACCTATCTCAGCGCACCTTGTAATTATACGCATTCAATAAAAGGAAAAATATGAATTATTATAAGTTGATATTAGCCCTAGTATTATGCAGTAGCTTAACATCCTCATTATTTTCCGATACAGCACGAGGAAATCGTCTGCTAGGAGAAGCAGGTGGTGTGCAAGGCATTGCCGGGGTTGCAGGCCCTTCTGGAGCTCCAGGCATTGCAGGTGCTGCGGGTGCTGCAGGCATTCAAGGGATCCCGGGAATTCCAGGTGCCCCTGGTATTTTGGACTTTTCCGATTTCTTTGCATTGATGCCCGGTGACAATTCAGCAACAATTGCTGGCGGAGCACCCATACTATTCCCGCAAAGCGGACCTACTTCCGGAGCCATTACACGACAAGGTGGTGCCAGTTTTACAACGTTTATCTTGCCTACTATCGGTACTTATCTCGTCCAATTTCAAGCAAGTATAGCAGAACCGGGACAATTAGCATTGAGTATTAACGGCGTAGTCGACCCAAATACAGTTGTTGGAAGATCAACAGGAACGGATCAAATCATAGGAAAATCTCTTGTGACGACATCGGTTCCAAACACCACGCTTGAGGTCATCAATGATACTGCTATTTCACTCACCTTAACGCCAATTGCTGGGGGTACGCATTCCGTCTCAGCACATGTTCTCATTATTAGGATTCAATAGGAGTGCCTTGAATTTTTTAATTTTTTATTTGCAAACAACCACCTAAAAATAGGGGAAATTATATGCTAACTACTCTGAAAACATCTTCTACAGCTTTTGCGTGTTTATTGGTCGCTGCAGCAGGCCAATTGCATGGCTCAATTCGCACTCCAAACAAACCCTCTTGTTGCGAGCCTGAACGCAGTCCATGTCCATCACCCTGTTGCGGACCTAGGTGTCTGCCATCGATCTACTCAGGGCCAAATTGCATTCCCGCTCCCTATTGCGATGAGGTGAACATTAGAGGAGAGTTATTATATTGGACGGCTCAGCTAGGCGGTCTTGAAACTGCTTTCGGATCGACAACAATAGCGACATCGGTAGCTGGCGGCATCACAACAACAACGGTAACTGAAACGGATAAAGATCCTGTGTGGACATGGAGACCCGGTTATCGAGTAGGCATTGATTACGCATTTGGTTGCTTTATCCTTGAAGCAGATTGGACGCATTATCAAGGCCATGCAACATTTCATGAACATGGACAGCACGGCCATTGGAACATCAGATATGATACCATTGATTTGCTTTTCGGACGACGCCTTAATATAGCGCCTTGTTTTTACTTCAAACCTTTTATCGGGGTGCGTTGGCTGCTGGTTCATCAAAAATTGAAATCTCACCTTAACACGCTTTTCACAGCCTTAATTGGGAATAATACAGTCACCACTTTCAAAAGTGACAAAGAACATACATGGGGTGTTGGTCCGGAGTTAGGGCTAGAAGCCGATTGGTATTTGGGATGCAAATGGAGTCTCTATGGTAGTTTTGATGTTGTCGCTTACTATGGCCGTTCCAAAACGACGATTCACAACACCGATACATTCACATCCACTGTCAGCGTCAGTAACGGGATAAATAAACATTGCTTCAATGCGATTGGCACAGATGCTTCGTTTGGTATTCGCTGGGATCAAGCTTGGCCAGTAGCAAGCGAAGTGCTTCTAACGATCAAGTTAGGTGTAGAACAACACCGTATTTATGACTTTAGTAACCTTGGATCGGATGGCACGTTAAGCTTAGATGGAGCAAATTTAGCTCTTAGCGTGGGTTATCGTTACTAGCAAAATCTTTTCTGCGCTGTCTTATCCATTCAGCGCAGAAAAAACAACAGTCGGGCATTAGGGAGCCTACCTAAAAGCTCCCTAGTCTTTTGCAAGATAGCGCTTGAACGACTCATCATTCCAACGGCGATAAGAGCAAGGATCACCTGCGTTTCCACCATACCGCGCATCTTTTATCAGAACAGAAGTAGAATGGATCACCGCATCCATTGGCGCATCTGCAAAGACTGCCATCGAATAACGCTCGACATTGCCTTCAGCTTTATGAACACAGTGCTCTGTCGCTCTAATCTCGTCATTGGTTGCAAGCTGTCCAAACTCTCCCACCTGAAACATCATCACATCACGATTTGCAATAACTTTCCGAAAAACGCCATCCGTGTTTGTTTTAACAAAAAGGCCCGCCTCTTCAGGTTCAGAAACTTCTTTGCCATCGATAAAATAGAACCCAGGAATCAAAGTCGTAAACATCCCATGATCAAAGTGATTGCCACACCAGTTCGGATTCTCTTGAAACGCACTATCACTATTTTTCCGATAGTAGAGCATACGCCCTAGCCGAAAGACCCCATCCAGCGAAATCCCCGTCTTAGGTCCAATAAGCCCCACTACCTCCATCACAGCCTCGCCCATCTGAACCATTAACATTCCAAGATCTTGGAAAGCTGTCTTTAAATCCACCTCGACAGGCCATTTATTTTCCTGATGATCAGGAACCCACGCATAGTACGAGACTTTTAAATCATCAACGATCCAGCTTCCATCTGGACGCATAAATTTCTCTTTGCCTCTCTCGTAACCTAGAAACAATTCTCCTAGGTCCCGATTAGGAGCGTACGAATCTTTGACCTCTTCAGGAAGAGTAGAAAATTTGCGAGCAGCCTCAATATAATTTTGAACTTTCTCTCGATACCCTGGAATACCCCGGATCCCAACAATCCCTTTTTCATAGAGTGCTTTTTTCAGCACCTGCAATGCCTCACGATTTTGCGCAGCAAAATCATCATAAGAAATGACATCTAATTCAAGAGTCTCACTCTTTCCAGCTCCTTGGCAGATGGTCGTTAAAACTAATGCGAGCAGGCCGATGATGTTCTTAAACAATCCCACAAAACCCCCAGGTTGATTTTTGCGGAGGAGCTTATGAAACATCTTTTTTTGAATCAACAAACTCTAATTCTCTTTGTTAAGTTGTGTGATTTGATTTTCAATCTGATCGAGCATATTTTGATAGAGATGAACTTCTTCATTGCGCTCCAAAGCCTCGATTTTAAAGATCATCACCTGAAGCTTCCGTGTTTGTAATTCAACCCATTTCTCGAGATAATCGCGATACTTGGCTTTGTTTCCAGAAAGATTCATCCCCTTGGCCTCTGCAGTCAAAAGCTTTTGCTTTTCCCACACTGGAATCATGTGCGCAGTAAGAAACTGAGAAACTCCTCCTTCTTCCCATGGCACTTGATCTTTGATTTTTTCACCTTGATCTTGCAACGACTCAATTTGTGACACAATCCCATCGAATTTAACAGAATCTGAACCCCTCATATAATTCAAAGTGCCTGACACAGAAAAAAAAGTAACCAGAGGAATAAATAACAGCACAGCTTTGCTTCTTTTTTCCTGTACCATCGTCAGGTATAGGCCATAACCCAGAATAAAACCGCTGACAAGTCCCCCCATATGGGCTGCCATATTGACTGTCGTCTGCATGCCGTACACAAGATTGACCACAACCATCCCAAGAATCCGCTTCAAATAGGGAGATCTGACTTCTTCTGGGAATAACTTCGTTGTAAGTAGTGCAATGAGCACTCCGATGATCCCAAAGACTCCTCCAGACGCTCCTGCTTCTACCGAATACGTCCCTAAGTGCCAAATCTGACTGACTAGTCCCCCGAAAATCCCCGTTGCCAGATAAGCAAGAATAAACCGTGCTTTTCCAATGATCCTCTCTAGAGTCGATCCCAGATCATACAAAGCATAAAGGTTCATCAGAAGATGCAAAATCCCGAAATGAACAAACATCGCTGTGACAAGCCGCCAAGGCTGTCCATGAAGAATGGTTGTGTCATTGCAGCCTCCCCATTTGAGGATATCCAATGTCGTCGGCGCGAAAAAATCGACGCCAGATAAAAGCATCAACACATAGACGATGAGATTTAGTATGATGAATAGAATGGTGATCATTACGATCCTAGGTAACTTTTCATGGGTAATATACTATAAAAAAATCGATCTGAAAAAGCTATCGATTTTACCTTGCAACTGTTGCAAAATTCGCAACGGTTCAAACCACCACAAAATGTTGTAATGAAACAACAATTTGTTGTAATAGAAATGCGCTATGAATATCGTCTTGCGCTGCATTAGAAAAGGTTTATTTTGACTCTTTTCACTGGGATGTCTAGAATCTTTTTGATCTGGAGTTATTCAATGGACTTCAATGAGATTTTTAGCGTTCTTCAAACCGGTGATGAAACAGATCGTATTGAAGCCAAAAAAGCTGCCAATGGGGTAGGAAAAAGCTTTCTTGAAACAGTCTCAGCACTTGCCAATGAGCCTGATCTTGGCGGTGGTTATATTCTCTTGGGCATCACAAAAAATGATAAGAATGAACCCAAATATGTCATTACAGGTGTTTCTGATCCCGACACTCTTCAAAATGAAATCGCTGGATTGTGTCGACAGTGCTTTAATATCCCTCTACGACCTACTTTAAAAGTCATTCATCACTCTCTGGGAAATATTTTACTCGTCTATATTCCTGAAGCTAATGCCCATGAGAAACCGGTTTATATTAAGAGCCTAGGAGTGGACAAGGGAGCCTATAGACGGATTGGCTCTTCGGATCAGATTTGTACTCGAGAAGATATCGACTTGCTTTACCAACTACGCTCCAAACGTAAATATGATGAAACCCCTGAAGAGCGATCTTCTTTAGAAGATTTTGATCTTAAAGCACTGGAAGCGTATAGGTTCGAAAGGAAAAAAATCAAAGCAGATGCATCTGAGCTTCGATATACTGACAGTGATCTTTTAAAATCTTTGCAAGCAACCGTTACGGAAAAAGGGTGTACACTGCCAACGATTGGGGGACTTCTTCTGTTCGGAACACCGATGGTAATGAGACGGCTTTTTTCTTTAACTAATCGTGTCGATTACATGCTGGTCGAGGGACGAGAATGGGTGGGCGATTCTGATCGACGATATACAGCACTTGAGATGTGCGAATCCCTTATGACAGGTATCCCTCGCTTGCTTAATCAAATCATGAATGATATTCCTCAGATCTTTGCACTGGAAGAAAATGGTATTCAGAGAAAAGATAATCCACTCATTCCAAGGCAAGTCATTCGTGAAGCCGTTGTGAATGCTCTTATGCATAAAGATTATCGAGTTTCAAGTCCGGTTCAAATCATCAAATATGCCAACCGGATTGAATTTCGAAATATGGGTTATTCATTGAAACCGAAGGAGCAACTTGGGTTGCCGGGATCTATTTGCAGAAATGACATACTTTCCAAAGTTTTACATGATATACACTACGCTGAGTCTAAAGGGACAGGAATCGGCAGCATGCGCGATGAGATGAAAAAATCCAACCTTTCTGCCCCTCTCATTGAATCTAATCGGGCAAACAATTTATTTGTTCTCACGCTACTTCCTCACCATCTCTTTGATAAAAAAGATATCGAATGGCTTTCACACTTTAAAGAATGCAACTTGACAAATGAAGAAGCCCGCACACTTATCGTGGTCCGT
>Ga0206825_1131_pt1 | contig 12829 bp, 10 predicted proteins | sample Alteio_BWOrgCont_79_FD_152875 | JGI IMG/M metagenome (GOLD analysis project Ga0206825, IMG submission 152875) | Enriched cells from forest soil in Barre Woods Harvard Forest LTER site, Petersham, Massachusetts, United States -... | ecosystem: Environmental > Terrestrial > Soil > Temperate forest >...
AGTCGGCGGCCTGGCCGATGTTGTCTTTGGCCTGGCGAGAGAGACACAAAAAAAAGGACATACCGTTGAGATCTTAATCCCCAAGTACGACTGCCTCGATTACACCTCTTTGCAAAACCTAAAACCAGAATTTCGCGAGCTCTGGTCGTTCGATGGGCCTTATCGTTATCATAATACGATTTGGTCTGCAAAGGTCCAAGAATTAAATGTTCTTCTGTTAGAGCCGCATCATCCGGGATATTATTTCAGTCGCGGATCGATCTATGGATTTCCCGATGATGTCGATCGGTTTATCTATTTTTCTAGAGCTGCTTTAGAGTACCTATTCAAGTCTGGAAAAAATCCCGATATCATTCACATCCATGATTGGCCAGCAGCCGTCGTGGCCCCTCTCTATAAAGAAATGTATATTCCCCTTGGATTTAGGACTAAGGGAATCGTTCAGACCATTCATAATCTGCAACATCAAGGCAAATGCTCCCCGCAAAACCTGACAAAAGCAGGACTTCGAGGAGAAGATTATTTAACACCTGCAAAAATGCAAGATCCTTTCCTGCCATCCAACCTCAACCTGCTGAAAGGCGGGATTGAATATTCCGATTTCGTTACGACTGTCTCCCCTACCTATGAAAAAGAAATCAAAACCGTCGAGGGCGGCTGCGGTCTCCACATGCTTTTGACAAAGCACTCCAATAAGCTTAAAGGAATCCTCAATGGCATCGATTTTGACTATTGGAATCCTGCAACAGATCCTATTCTTCCATGCAAGTACGATATAAAGACAATACAGAACAAGTCTCAGAACAAGGTTGAACTGAGAAAAAAATTCGGGCTTAAAGACTCCAAAGGCCCTCTTGTTTGCGCGATCAGTCGATTAGTCCCCCAAAAAGGGCCTGAACTCATGGCTTACGGCCTTAAAAAAACGGTAGAAAAAGAAGGGCAGTTTGTCTTGCTTGGTAGTCCAGCAACTCCGGAAATGAGCGCGCATTTTCAAGCGCTCCAGAAAGAGTTTTCCAAAAATAAAAGTGCTCTCATCCATTTGGAATATGATGAATCTTTAGCTCACTTGACCTATGCCGCTTCCGATATGATCTTAATCCCTTCCATTTTTGAGCCGTGCGGCTTAAGCCAGATGATCGGGCTTAGATATGGCTGCGTGCCTCTGGTGCGCTTTACCGGAGGACTTGCCGACTCTGTTTTTGATATCGAGACCTCTAAAAAACCTGAAAGCGAGCGGAACGGTTTTGTGTTTGATTTTCCAGATACTTCAGGTGTCGACTGGGCACTCGATCGATCTCTGAAATATTATAATGACCCAGCCAAATGGGCAAAAATTGTCGAACAAGGCATGCGCTGCGATTATAGCTGGAGCCGATCAGCAGATGAATATTTAGAAATTTACTCTAAAATCAGTGCGAAAAAGCCTTCTTGATCAGCTTCCAATTCGCTGAGATATATTCCCCACCAGAAACAAGGGTATAAAGAGCTGCGATTCCTGCTGCATAGAAACACATCAGTTGGAACGATCCTTGAGCAAGGCACCCTCTACTATAGACGGTCATCAAGATTAAGATAAAAAATGCCACCGTTGCTTGGACAACGGCTTTGACTTTACCACTCAGACGCGCAGCTAAGGCTACCCCCTGCAACGCACAAAGAGTCCTGAGCGACGTGATAATCGATTCTCGGAGTAAGAAGACCAAAACGATCAACAGTGGGAGTTGAACGACTCCTTGAGTAAAGCTCAAAAAGACCGACAATCTGAAAATGCTATCTGCCATCGGATCGAGCACTTTGCCAAGTTCCGTGACCTTATTGTGACGCCTAGCTAAAAATCCATCGAAGATATCTGACAGCTCGCAAATCGCTAAGATCCCGAGCAGGATATAACAAATCCCAACAGGAGAAATTCCCCAGCCTGTGCCGAAGAGATAGAGCACCATAAAAACGGGGCTCATTACAACGCGGATAAATGTCAGATAAAATGGTAGTGTCATCGAAGTTATGTATACTGATTTCAAGGGATTTTAAACAAGTGCAAGCTTCTCGTTCTTTTGAAGAGCGAGCTGTCCACAAGCAGCCGCAATATCTTTTCCTTTCGTATAGCGCCATGTCGTTGGAATGCCGCCGCTCACGAGGATTTCTCTAAATTGCTCGATCGATTCTTTTCCGGGCCGCTTTAGTGTAATTCCTTCGATCGGATTGTAAGGAATAAGATTGACCGTGCAAGGATGCCTTTTGACAAGCTGGACAAGCTCTAACGCATGTTCTTCAGCATCGTTTAGACCTTCCATCAAGGTATATTCATACGTGATATCTCTTCTAGTGGTCTTAGCAAAATAGAGCATGGCTTCCAAAAGATCAGGAAGATCGTATTTTCTGGCGTAAGGGATGATCTTTTTGCGGAGATTCTGGTTCGGAGCGTGGAGAGAGAGGACGAGATTCACACTCAGTCCTTCATCAGCAAACCGGATGATCTTATCCACAAGACCAACAGTCGAAACAGTGATTTTTCTTTGGGAGATATTGAGGCACTTGGGATCGTTGATAAGCCTAATCGTTTTAAGAACATTGTCATAATTTTCAAACGGCTCTCCCATGCCCATAAAAACGATGTGGCAAACTTTTTCACCTTTATCCTTAAGGTACCGGTCGGTTTGGATGATCTGTTCAATGATTTCAGCGGTATCGAGATTGCGCAGTAGCCCATTTTTTCCTGAAGCGCAAAACGCACATCTTGCCGGGCATCCAACTTGAGAAGAGACGCAGACAGTCCGTCTTTCTGGAGCACGGATGAGCACAGATTCGACGAGATTGCCATCGGCAAGTTCCCAAAGAAACTTCGTCGTTTGACAATCTTCAGAATCTAAAATCCGGCGCAGTTTTAAAGAATGAAGTTTAAAATTTGTGCTAAGCTTTTCCCGAAGAGCCTTGGAGAGATTTGTCATCTCATCCCAAGAGCCGACTTTTTTCTCATAAAGCCATTGAAAAATCTGCCCTGCGGTGAACGGCTTCTCCTTTTTCGAGACAAGCCAATCGCGCAGCTCCCTTTCAGTTAAACTATAAAGGGATTGCATCGCAGATGGAGGTAAGCGACTTTATTGGTGACAAAGCGGATATGCTCTTGTTGAGCCAGCGCTTCGTTCCTCTTGCAGTCTAATTGGGTATTTCTTAAGGCTGTCTCTTGAACCTCTATCACTGCATCATAGAGCTTTGCAGCTGGAGAGGCATGGACTTTCTGTATTTGCATGGTTATCTCGGGTTTTAGCTCTCAAAGCTTATATCAAATCCTTATATAAATCAATGCGTATACTAAATATTTTATTTAATGCCTTACGATACGTTTTTAATGGAGTAATTTGTAGAGAAAGCGTAGAATTTTGTTACTTTTTATAAGGAGATCTTATGTCAGTACATTCCACTGCTCCCATTAATGTATACAGCAAAACCTATTGGACAGGCTTTATTACCGCTGTCAACGAAGAAGCCGCCTATGAACTTGGCCTTCATGATAAAATCAATAAAGAAGCCCTCCCTAAAGAAGAGGGTTGGAGTGCTGCAAGGTATACTCCTAACATCCTCCGCCATGCAGATGTCTATGTCGATCGAAGCACGAATTTTGATTTTAGCACCCGTACCGTCGTTGAACATCACCATCACCATTCTTCAAGACCTCTCTCAAAAGAAGAACAAGAAGCTAAAAAGAAAGAAGACGAAGAAAACAGTCTTAAAAAATATGAATGGCTTGGACCAATCATTGGTTCCGTCGGAGCCTTTTTAGCCGCTTATACATTGCGTGGTTATCAACGATGTGAAGCGACTTATAACCATACTCACCTTGTTAAAAATAAATGCAAAATACTCTTCGAAGAAAAGACTCCTCTTAAACCCATGCTGGAAAGGATTGTCGACATCAAGCTCAAAGTCGATGAGACCCGAAAATCAATCCTTAATCGATACTTCGCAGCTTGCGTTGGAATTTTGTTCGGAGGTGGACTGTTGACACTGGGAGCTTATTTAAAACAACCCAGCTTAATCCCTTGGGGTAAAATTGCTCTTGCAGCGTCAGCGATTTGGGCAGCTGCCAGCGCAGGTTTACATTTGCAAGATAATAGGGAAATCAGATCACTTTATGGGGCAATCGTTTTAGGTGCAGAGCATTTGCTTGAGACAGCTCTTTCGCACTTGCACTGGTATTACCAGGAAGGAATGATCCTAAAGCCAGAGTATGTTCAACCTGAACCTAATTTTGAGCCGCCTATTTATCAGTCTTTCTTTAATCCTGCATATCAGCCTTTCTATAATAGTAGCTACGCTCCAGTTTATGGAGTGAATGCTCCGAGCTTCTCTAGTGGATACAATCCAAACTACAACTACCCGGTTCAAGAACCGGACGACTCAATGGAATTTCCGCTGATATAGCCTGTTGTCCAGGCGTTTTGGAAGTTAAAGCCTCCTGTTACGCCATCGATGTTTAAGATCTCCCCGGCAAAGTAGAGACCGGGGCAGATCTTGCTTTGAAGGGTTTTAAAGTCGACTTCTTTGAGCGTTACTCCCCCGCAGGTCACAAATTCTTCCTTATGCGTGGTCTTGCCATCCATCTGATAGGTATCGGCATGGAGTTTTTGAACGAGCTCCTGGAGCTCTTTCTTGGATAGGTTGGCAAGTGTCTTGTCTATGCCAAGGAGTTCTTTCCAGAGGTTTTTAGGAAAATAAAACGGATTGAGCGCAAGGAGTGTCTTTTGAGGAGATTGCTCTTTGAGCTGGAGGAGCTTTTGGAAAAGCTTTTCGTGGGAAAGTTTAGGAATCCAATTGATTGAAAACGAGGTGCGGTAATTTTTTTCATGCAAAAACCGAGCGCCCCAAGCGGAGAGCTTGAGGATCGCAGGGCCGCTGAATCCAAAATGTGTAATAAGAAGAGGACCTGTCTGAGTAAACGGCCCGACTTCGATGGTGGCTGAATCAACAGAGATGCCGCTGAGTTCTTTTAAAGGAGAAGTCGGCACGTTGAAGGTAAACAGCGAAGGCACGGGAGGAACAATGGTGTGGCCGAGAGATTCTGCATTAGAGTAGCCTTCAGGACTGCTGCCGGTCGCCAAGATGAGATGTTTGCAGGTGAGAGAAGGGTTATCTTTGAGATGAACAGTGAATCCTTTTTCTATCTTTTCTACGCGCTGACGAAGGCGAATTTCAACTCCGAGTTTTCGGGCTTCGGAGAGGAGACACTCGATGATGGTAGAAGAAGAATCAGTGATGGGAAACATTCTGCCATCGGATTCTGTTTTGAGTTTCACACCGCGGGATTCGAACCATTCGATGGTGTCGCGGGGCTGGAATCTGTGAAAAGGGCCAAGGAGTTCTTTTTCACCGCGGGGATAATTTTTGACGAGTTGATTGGGATCGAAACAGGAATGGGTGACGTTGCAGCGGCCTCCACCGGAGACTTTGACTTTGGAAAGAAGGACGGCGGTTTTCTCTAAGACAACGACAGAAAGATCGGGATGGGATGCTTTAGCCGCTAGAGCTGCAAAGATTCCAGCAGCTCCACCACCGATGACGATGACCATGAATCTATCCCCTAATGCTAAAGTTTTGATTTTTGATGTATACCGAAATTGGCTCAAAATTTGACTTTGGGCTGTGCCAGCATCCACATCTTCGCAGCTGCATGCATCGGCCATGTTCCTGAACATGGCCTGCTTCCGCACCGGTCTGTGCTTGGCTAGCAAATCTGAGGCGCTGGCTTTGTCCAAAGCCAAATTTTGAGCCAATTTCGGTATTTTTTTTCGCAGATTTTAAAGCCGCTTCGCAGGACATACTTGAGTAAGTAGACCACGTACTCAGCAAGCACAGTTTTTGCCGTTTGGGCTGACGTGAAAGCTCCGTAGAATCGACGCTAGCCGGCTTCGCAAGTTGATCCGTATTGTATGAATACGGATCAACTTGCGATCGTCGATTATACGGGCTTTGACGCAGCCGAAACGGTAAAAACTTTGCTCGCTGAGTACGAAAAGCGGCTTTAGAAGATGCTGTACTGCGGAAACATAGAAAATGTCCGGGGGACATTTTGTGTGCGGAGCAGGACGCAAAAAGCGAACCTTTAGCATTAGGGGATAGATTCACCTATTCCTCGGCTTGCGCTAGTTCAGATGACTCAGAATCAGTTGAATCACTAATTTTCATTCCACTTTGTGTAAAATAAATCGCACCTCGTCGGAAAGCAAAATGCGAAGCATCGACAAATCCATACGGGATCAGATGCAAAAGATCGGGAGTCAGCGACATCAGAGTCTCTTCTTCCATGAAGATTTCTTCATTGAAGACATACGGAATTTTTATGTCGTTGTAGATCATCCAAGGTGGCGGATTTTTTGGATAAACAAAAGGATAATCATGTTTGCAGGAGCCTCTTACATAAGCATAAGATTCTGCACCGAGAAAAAGCTTGCCTTTTGATTGAACAAGAATAGGCGCTTTTTCAGTCCCGACCATCCCACGCTTAGCATTAAGCGTGACTTCTCCTTGAGAGTGCAGCTCTGGTTGGTAGGAATCGGTGGCATAGCAAATATTTTCATGAGCTTCCATGAAAATGCTGCCAACATCGATTTTTCCTCCCACATGAATACCGCGGCTCTGGACATGGAGCGATCCCAGATTGCCATCAAATTCACCGATTGTGGCCTGCCCATGGCCGGTATTGATGGTCACGAACTGATGATGATCGCCAGACAGCTTGGAAAATTCAAAGTCCCCTCCCAGCGTCTCAAAAACGATATTTGTTTGAGGACTTAAGACGAGGTGTGTTGTCGCAGCAAACATCAGCGGTTTTTCTCGCGTCATGAAAGTTGTATGCTGACCGCTTTTTAGGTAAAGGTTGGTGTTACCCCAACTCTTTTCTCCCCAATGCTGTTCTTTTGCATGAGCAACAGTACCGAGAAATTCGACGTTCGATGCTTTAATGAACAGCTTGTCAGCCCCCTGCCTATTTTTGTCGCCAATATTAGAAAGGACAAGCTTCCCCGTCTCAATTGAGAGTTGAGAGAAAGATCCTTTGGAGCCAACGGCCTCTTTGAAAGTCACCGTACCTGCTCCTTTTCCATTGGAAATCTTCAGGCTGCGGGAAGGATGATCGGCATCAAGCGTCGAATTAAATTTAATCTCTCCATAACTGCTGCCACTCTTAATTTCCACTTTATCCCCATCGATAATGACAGGACCATTAAACGTGATGTTGCTCTGGGGTGCATGCGTATCAGCACTGAGTAGAATAGTATCTGCTGAATATGTGAGGGAACTCTTGCTCGTGACAGGAGCATTTTGGTCGATGATCTTGCCGGAAAAAGTCAAGGTTTTTGGGGTATCTTTGTCTTTGATAATATCTTTCAGGTGATGAAAAGGGCCATCGATGGTCATCACACCTTGGCCGGCTCTTAGCGAAACATCGGATGGGCCCAGGGCGGTTTTGACAGTGCCACCTAGCACCTGCAACTCTTTTTTAGCATTGATTTCTAGTTTTGAAACCCCTGTAAAATCTCCAGCAGTTTCAACAAGTGGGCCTTTAACTTTAATTTTTGGAGCTGCGATATAGCTGCCAGCGACAAGATAGATTTTCCCATTTTCAAACTGCATCTTGTTAGCTGGCTCAAGACCATCGAAGTTAATGACGCTTCTAATCACATCATCAGCAACGCGCAATTTCACGAAAACTTCCTGGCCGGCAACTTGTCCTGCTTGCTGAATGAACCCTTTTTTAAGAGGCTCATCGATCGCAAAAGAAATGAGGCTGTCGCCTTCAAAATTGAGGGTGATCAATTCTCCGCCTAAAAAGGCAACCTTGCCTAAAGTAGCTTTGATAACAGCCCGGTTCGTGATCTGAGGAGCCATAAAGACAGCATCTTGCCCTGCGGTGATTTGGCCTTTGATGACAATGGCGCTGTCTTTGGCATCGCTATCTAGAAAAAACTTGTAGTTGCCTTTGACAAAGTCTTCATCTTGGATATTGAGAGTCGAAGCAACCAAAGAATGGACATCGACCTTAGCGGTTTCGCGAAAGTAAATACTTTGAGGATTGACGAGAAATAATCGGCCGTCAGCTTTAAGCGTCCCCTCAATAATCGAAGCTTCTTTGCCTGTGACACGACAAAGAGCTTTAGCTTTCGGGCTAGGTTGAATAAAGTGAACGGTTTCCTCTTTGCCGACATTGAATTTTTTGCAATTGATCACCGATTTGTCCGGTGCTCGGATCAGCTGCGTCTTGGCATCTGGACTTTCAAATGTCACGCCTGAGGTGGCTTGGGGCTCTTCAACAAGTGCCAGCATGAAAGCAGGGCAAGCTAAAAAAAGTGAAAGCGCTTTTCTCAAAGAATTTTCCATGCCACCCTGAAATAAACGATCGTATCAGAAGATCTATGCCGATCTGTCAGCGGATAGCCGACATCGAGGCTCCATTCGATTTTCCAAGGACCATAAAGACGGACGCCGGCTCCTGCAGCTGTTAAAATAGCGCGATCAAAGTGGACGTGCTTTTTTTTCTTCTTCCCATCCTTCAATCCAATCTCACGTAAAATATCTTGTCCAAAAGCAAATGTCTGCCCATGGTCGACAAATCCTACAAATTGAAGAAACTCTCCCCACGTCGTATCGGTCCAAGGAATTTTATGCGCGCGTAGAAAGGGAGGAGGGACGCGAAGCTCAACAGTGCCATAAAGCCCATGGTCGCCAATACCTGCTGCGAGCTGGTACCCGCGGACATTATCGATCCCCCCGATATAGATCTGTTCAGGGAGAGGCAGTTTATCAAAGCCGTATTGCACTTCAGCGTTAATTAGCAAGAAACACTCAAAAGGAAGTTTTTGTAGACGCTTCCAACCCCCATTGAGCTTGACAAAGCGTCCCCCTCCGTGAACTCGGCTGCTGCTTTCTGATTTGGCACGATTGCCACCCATAATCCTTGGGATTCCCCAGCCACCGGAGATCAAAAAGAGGTTTCTTCCTTTCCATCCATCGATATAATCGATTTGACCCCCTCCTGTCAAAATCCTTAACTTGTCATAGGAAGATTCGATCCCATTTCCAAAGTTTTGGATCTGTTTATAGTCAAACGTCGTGAAGATATCGGTATTGAGCCTGCGCGTTCTTTGCAAAGCTTGGTTAAAACGAGCCGTTGCGATGTGTGAGCGGCCCGTGTACTTGACGTGATCGACTTTATCGGTTTTAAAATTGGCAAAGAGATAAGAAAAATCCATCGAACTGCCATAGGTGTAGATCGGGATATGATACATGGCGCTTGTAAAATTAAGGCTTGATAAGGGAGAGCCAACAACTTCCGTGATCGTCAACATATCGCCATCCAAAAGCAAATTACCCCAGTCAAAGCGTGTCCCTGTTCGATGGTGCGATGTATGGTCCGAACCGTAGTTGTTATGATCGATCATGAAGTGGATAGGACGGTTGTCGATCACACGGACAATCAGATCGGCAGTTCCAAATTCAGTCCCTTTTTTAAAAACAGCCCCAACATCCAAATCGGAATTCTCATCCAGCAGAAGCAAGGCTCTGAGGATCTGATCGTAATTGATGGGTTTTCCCTGATATTTAGCAAAATATCTAGCGATGAATCTTTCGCTATAATGCTCATTGCCAATCACTGAAACATGGCCCAGCTTTCCTTCAATCACTTCGATCGTCAGAGTCTCATCTTCAACCTCTTGTGCGGGAACAAAAGCGCGGGTTAGAAAATAGCCCCTCTCGCAATATTTTGCCTGGACGGCCTGGCACATTTCGTAAATTTCATTCATGGAGAGTTCTTTGCCCATGAACTCTTGAATACTTTTGCAGAGCGTTCGTGAAGAGATGACCGTATTACCTTTGAATTTGACCCTATTAATGAGAGTCGATTCATCCCCCATATCAAACCTCTCTTCAGGGATATCGACTTCTAAAAGAGGGATCTGTTTCTCAGCATCGACTTCTTTCGCGTCGTATTCTAATTCAATTTGACGATCGACGACTCCAGCAGGAGGGACAGGTTTATTCGCTGATGCAGTCAGCGATAAAGGAATCAAAGAGAGTAAGAGAAGCCGATTAATAGGCGACATGATGTTTCCAAAATGTAGTGGGCTCCTTCTGCAAGCTTAAACTATCGAATGCAAAAGGAAACAAATACGATACTTTGTCTATCAATGTAACGATGACTGCGCAAAAAGGATTAAGCATAAGATGACTATACCCAGAGCATTTTTTGTCATCAAGGGAGCAAATGAACAGAAAGAGGAGGAAGATCTCCACCTCGTTTTCGATGCTTTGCAATGAATTTATAGAACAAGTCGACAAACGGCATAGAATAAAGCCAGCCTAAAAATTTCCATTTGCCGCCTAGCAGCCAAAGCACCCGAAAGACTGCACGGCCTCTGAGCCATATTTTTCCACCGGGATGCTCCATTAAAATGACAGTGTTGAGATTCCGTAAATGGGACAAATTGCTCAGGAACATCTTTTCTGCTGTAGTCCCGTCTAAAGGAGCAAACCTAAAATGCTTCTTCTTGTCTTGGCTCGCTAAATAATTGATCGTCCGGCGGCATAGAGGGCAATGCTGATCGAAAAAAATGATTGAATATCTCACGCTGGAATAACAACCTCAGGTACTTGTCTTTTCAAGGCATCGAATTGTTTGGCTAGCTCTAAAGCCTCTTCTTCTTCTAACTTGCCGCTGTGGATTTTTTGTTTGATTGTCTCTCGCTCTTCCATCCAATTTCTCTGCAAGATTCTCTTGATGGTGGTGAGAAGCGACTCTTCTGCTTTTTCAAGCTGGATCTTACGGCCCATAATATCTAGAACAACTTCGCCCTCATCTTCTCCTTCAAGACCTGCTGCGCAAGAAAGCAGATCGGTAGAATTTCCTTTTTCATAAGACTCCATGAAAATCGCATAAAGCCTTTGACAGACTGGAACTCTCAAATGGCTAGGTAAGAGATTGGCTTTGGCAATGGCAAAAAGTTTTTGCATCTTCTCTCCTGCTAGGAATAAAATTCTTAAAAGATCTGTCTCTAAAATCTTATCCGCATCGATTCCCTCTTGCCCTTGAAGTTTGCCTTCTTTTCGGACAACGGTGGTCTGGACGGCTCCGACGCCGATCAATTCTTCTGGCACTTGGACAAGCAATGCAAGTTTACGTAAGCTTTCATGAACCATGACAGGATGTTCCCAAGCACGGACCCTTTCGACAACAGTTTGCGTGAGCGCATTTTTTCCTGAAGGAGAATCTAAACTATGGATTTTAGCGAGTTTTCCCACTAAAAACGTCAAATAATCGATCGGCTTTTGTAAATGGTCAGCAAACCAGGCAGCCCCTCTTTCTCTGAGGAGCGTATCAGGATCTTGTTTAGGCGGAAGCGGCACGACCCAAACTTCAACTCCTTTTTTCTGAAATAAATCTCCGATCTTCACCGCAGCCTCTTCTCCAGCGGTATCACCATCGAGGGCTAAGTAAACGGTTTGAACTCCCAGATTGAGAAGTTCCCGGACATGGCCTTCTCCAAATGCGGTGCCTTGCCCTGCAACTGTATAGTCAAACCCTTCTTGAATCAGTCTCAAACAGTCGATCTGACCTTCCACAACGAGGGCCTTTTTCTCTTTTGTAATCGTCTTGCGGCAGTAACTCAGCCCAAACAGCACATGCGATTTTTTAAAAAGCGGCGTCTCTGAAGTGTTGATATATTTTCCACCAAATGTCTCTTCTTTGAACTTTCTTCCGGAAAACCCGATCACATTGCCCATGCCGTCCCGGATGGGGAACATGATTCGATCGGAAAAAAAGTCCCGTTTTGTCCCATCTTCTGAAATCGACAGCAGACCTGCCGCCTGCAAGACTGGATCGGAGAGCTCTTTGCTTTTTAAAATTTTATACAGCGCATTTCTCTGACGTGGTGCAAATCCCACTTCAAATCGTTGAATAAAATCGAGGTCGATTCCCCTTTTATAGAGATATTGCAAAGCCTGAACACCCTCTTCGGTATGGAGCAGCATGAAATGATAGAAGCGACAAGCCAGCTGCATCGCTTCTTTTAAAAGTGTTTTAGAAGGTCCTGTATTTTCAACTTTGTCATCCCGCTCTAAAACAACTCCGAATTTTTCAGCTAGGCTTTCGACAGCTTCCGTAAATCCCATTTTGAGATGATTCATCAAAAAAGCAATGGCATCTCCGTGAGCTCCGCAGCCAAAACAGTGGTAGTGATTATCCCCCCTATTCACAATAAAAGAGGGAGACTTTTCCTCATGGAAAGGACATAGAGCTTTGTAAGCCGATCCAGCTTTTTTCAAATCGATATGCGCAGAGATCACTTCGGATAGATCAATCCGCTGCCTGAGCAAGTCGAGACTTTCTTTGGTGTAGAGGGGCATAAAAGTTAGAATAATCGATCGTCTTTTAAAATCCCAGAGACGCCTTTTCCAAAAGCTCTCCCTAGATTTTTTTTGACAGATCAGATATCTTGTTCATTCGAACAAGAAACACGTGAGTCCTTTTACGTCAAAATATAGCGATTACATTGTATATGTTGATGAAAGTGGAGACCATAGCATTGGATCGATCAATCCCTGCTATCCACTCTTTGTCCTTTCTTTTTGCATCATTCGGAAAGACATCTATGCGCTTAACATCTCACCAGAAATTCGCATGCTCAAATTTTCTGTTTTTGGACATGATATGGTCATTTTTCATGAGCATGAAATTAGGAAAAAACTGGGCGCTTTTAGCACATTGGGAAAATCACAAAGAGAGCATCTTCTTGAATCCCTATCTCGTCTCATTGATCAATCAGATTTCACTTTA
>Ga0206825_1115_pt1 | contig 12777 bp, 13 predicted proteins | sample Alteio_BWOrgCont_79_FD_152875 | JGI IMG/M metagenome (GOLD analysis project Ga0206825, IMG submission 152875) | Enriched cells from forest soil in Barre Woods Harvard Forest LTER site, Petersham, Massachusetts, United States -... | ecosystem: Environmental > Terrestrial > Soil > Temperate forest >...
CTACCTCCTCCCCGAAGGAGCTAGGCGCCCTGCGACGCCCTCGCTTCCGCGGGTTTTGTTTCCGGCTGCGGGTCCGGTGCCAACTGCAACTCCTTGTTGGCCGCGCCAGCGATTCCAGGCGACCACAAGCGGTGCAGCAATTCCAAAACTGGAGTACGTTCCTACCACAATCCCCACCACCAGGGCAAAGGAGAATGCACGAAGCACCTGGCCGCCCATCAGGAACAAAACAAGCACGGTGAGGAAAGTCAATCCACTAGTTAGTATCGTCCGGGAAAGCGTCTGGTTGATGGACTTATTGACGACATCCGGAAATGGCTCACGACGCAGCAAACGATTGTTCTCCCGGATGCGGTCGAAGATGACGATAGTATCGTTCATCGAATACCCAACCAGTGTAAGAAGCGCCGCGATCACTGTCAGCGAAATCTCGAAATGCAGCAGCGAGAAAAAGCCCAAAGTGATCAAAACATCGTGAAATACCGCAAGGACCGCAGCCGCCCCGTAAACCAACTGGAATCGGAAGGCAATATATACCAGCATGCCCCCTAAAGCATAGAGGGTAACAATGATAGCCTGGCGCCGCAGCTCGCCGCCGACTTTGGGCCCCACGATCTCCGCGCCGCGTATCGCAAAGGATCCTAGCGCGTAGTTATTTTTAAACGCGGAAAGCACAGCTGGAGTCACGCCGTCCGCCTTCGCAAGGTCATCGAAATTCGTGAGTACACCTTGGCTTTTCGTGTCGCGATAATCCAGAATCCTTTTTGCGAGCTGCTGATACCGGTCGCCTGCGTTCGTCGTAAGAAGCAGCGGATCTTTCTCCGTCAGGAAGGCTGTCAGCGAAGTAGGCGTGGCGGAATTGAAATCGGGTTTTGAGGAGTTCGCGGTTCCGTACAGCGCGTTCAACGCATTGATGACCTGGGTCTTGCTGGCGTCCCCGGCTTCGTCGCCCTGGTTTTTCTGCTCGACGAAGATCAACACTTCATTCGAGTTGGGATTGGCGATGTCGCTTACGGACTGGATTTCGGTATTGCCAAGGCCCTGCGCGGTCAGGCCGCTGCGGATCTTGTCGATATTGGGTGGCTGCGCGAACCGCACATCCACGTTTGTGCCGCCCTTGAAATCGATGCTGTAACGAAGCCCGCCGTGCATAAAGATAGAAGTCCAGCCGGCAATCAGCAAAATGCCGCTAAGAGCATAGAAATACTTGGCTTTCCCCATCCAGTCGATGTTGGGCTCTTTGAATAGCTCGATCATGCGGCTTTTTACTTCCCTTCTTTAGACTCCAACGTCTCTGGATAAGTTCCCGCCGCTTCCCTCTATACATTGAGGCTAGCGGAGGGAGATTGCTATGACCCTCTCGTTTCCTGCAAAAGAGCCATTGGCCCTATACGTCCTAGTACAGCCTAGATGCTCAACTCACCCTGGCGGTCCATCTTCGCCAGGTGATACTGGAAAATCGTCTTCGACACGTAGATAGCCGTGAACACGTTCGCGATCAAACCGATCGTCAAGGTGATGGCAAAGCCGCGAATCGGCCCTGTGCCGAACAGAAAGAGAAAAAAGGCAGACACGACAGTCGTAACGTGCGTGTCGATAATGGTGAGGAAGGCCTTGTCGAAACCAGCTTCCACCGCTGAGGCCGCGGATTTGCCGTTGCGCAATTCCTCGCGAATGCGCTCGAAGACAAGAACGTTGGAATCCACGCCCATACCGATGGTAAGGATCACGCCGGCAATGCCTGGCAGTGTAAGCACCGCACCAAAGAAAGCCAGCGCGGCAAGCAAGATGACCAAGTTCAGGATCAGCGCGAGGACCGCGTTGCCGCCCGAAAGCCGGTAATAAATCAGCATGAAAATCATGACCACGATCAAGCTCAGCACCGATGCTTGTACGCCGTGGCGAATAGAGTCCGCGCCGAGCGACGGCCCGACAGTCCGCTCTTCGAGATACTTGACCGAGGCTGGTAAAGCACCTGCACGCAACACCAGCGCCAGATCGTGCGCCGATTGCTCGCTGAAGCTGCCCTCGATCACGCCGGAATCATCAATGCGGGCATTGATGGTTGGAGCTGAGTAGACCTTATGATCGATGATGATGGGCATTTGCCGGCCGATATTTTGCTGCGTGAAGGGGCCAAAACGGCGGGCCGCGTCGGGAGAGAGCGTAAAGTTCACCTCCCACTGGCCAGGGTTGTTGGTGTTGCGATTTTCCGTGGCGCTGCGAAGATCGCGTCCCGTCACAATGATCGCGCGGCTCACGATATACCATCCCTCGCCCTCCGGTGAAGCCGCGGAATTGGACCGCGTATCCACTCGCCCCGGCAATAGTTCCGTGCCTGGCGGCAAAACGCCGCTATGCTTGCTCAAAGCGTCGGCTAGCGAAGTGTAGACGACCGGATCCTCGAGGAGCCGCAGCTCAAGTTGCCCTCCTGTTTGGATGACCCTCTTGGCATTCGAAGCGTCGCCCTCACCGGGCAATTGCACAAGAATCTCGTTGCTGTTTTGTCCCCCTCGAAGCTGAATCGTGGGCTCGGTCAAACCTAGCGCATTAATGCGTCGATCGATGGTTTCAAGCGTCTGCGTCATCGTTGTTTCTTGAATCTGCGCGATGGCCGCGGCCCGGAGAGTCAGCGTGTAACCGGAAGGATCGCCCGCGGCAGGCGACATATCCCAATAATTCGCAAACTGCTGGGTGAGGTAGTCGTGAAAATCCGATACCCGCGCGGAATCGATGTTACGCACCAGGATGTGCGTGTCGTCCACCCGGCGCACTTCATCGTAGTGAATATTTTTGCTGCGCAGCCACGTGCTGACGCGCTCGACCATCTGGTCGGTCTCCTGCGCGATGGCTTCCTGCGTTTGCACTTGCAGGACGAGGTGCGTGCCGCCCTGCAGATCGAGGCCGAGCTTGATCTGGTGCGAAAAATTATCTTTCAGCTGCGCCACGGATGTAGGAAATGTAGGCAGCCCCACGAGGCCGTAGATGCAGCCAAGAACGACGAGAACTATAAAAATGAATTTCCACTTCAGATTGGGGTTCATGGTCAGAGAGTTGAGCGCACGCTCTGGCCGCTGGTGGCGTTATTTCGCATCTTCCGATGCCTCCACCTGCGCAATCGCCGAGCGCGCGATGCGGATTTTTACCTGGTCGGCGATTTTCAGGATCACTGTATCGCCGTCAATGCCATTGATCGTGCCGTAGATGCCGCTGTTGGTCACAACTTTGTCGCCGGATTTCAGCGCCGCGATCATCGCCTGCATCTTTTTGCGCTGCCGCTGCTGCGGCAGAATCAGCATCACGTAGAAAATGGCCATCACCACAACCATCATCACGAGAGGATTGCCGAGAATGTTCCCCGCTCCTGGAGTCTGAAAAAAAATCGCCGCCATGATCGTCGAGAGCTGCATCGTTCCTTTCACCAATTTCGGGCCAGCCCGGCCTCACCGGAGATAGAATCAGCCCGGCGGGTTCCAGTTGCCCGCTCCCACAGCCTGCCGGATTCTCTGCTCGTGTTGCCGCGCAGGTCAGCCTCGGCCAAGCCGGGCCGCACTTGAAGAATCTCGGACGCTATTCCGGTCCAACGTTCAGGCCGGACCTACAGCATAGCGCGCATGCATCTCAGACGAGAAATTCGCTAGGTTCCCAAACTCGATAGCCTCGCGGATTTGCCTCATTAAGTCAAGGTAAAAGTGGACATTGTGGTGGGTCGCCAGGATCGCTGCGGTGAGTTCTCCAGCAGCGAAAAGATGACGAAGATACGCGCGCGTGTAGCGCCGGCAAACCGAGCACGAACAGTTCGGATCGGGGGGCCGCTGGTCCGCCGCGTAACGCGCGCCCTTGATCAGCACGCGGCCTTCGCTGGTATACAGACACGCGTGCCTCGCCGCTCGCGTCGGCAGCACGCAATCCATCATGTCGATGCCCAGCGTCACATAATCCGCGATTTGTTCGGGCTTGCCGACCCCCATCAGATAGCGCGGACGATCACGAGGGAGGAGCGCGGTGACTTCGCCTGTCATCTCGCAAGTGAGCGCATGAGGCTCTCCGACAGCCAGTCCGCCGACAGCGTAGCCGGGAAAATCCAATTCAAGAAGTTGTTGCGCGCTCTCGCGCCGCAAATCAGCAAACGTCGCGCCCTGCACAATTCCAAATTGCCATTGCGCAAGTTCCCCATTGCGGCTCGCCTGTTCGAGGAAATATTTTCGTGCCCGCCCTGCCCATTTCGTCGTGCGTGCGACCGCGGCTTCCGCTTTGTCGCGAGGCGCCGGAGTCTCAATGCACTCATCGAGCACCATCGCAATGTCCGACCCGAGCGCCAGCTGAATCTCCGCCGCCTTCTCCGGCGTGAGCATATGCTCCGACCCATCCAGATGCGAACGAAACCGCACACCTTCATCCGTAACTTTGCGCAACTCCGAAAGACTGAATACCTGAAAGCCACCCGAGTCGGTAAGAATCGCGCGCGGCCACGACATAAATTTGTGCAGCCCGCCGAGTTTGCGCACCGCTTCGTGCCCCGGCCGCAAATACAAATGATAAGTATTGGAAAGGATGATTTCGGCGCCAAGCTCTTCGAGCGCCTCGTTACGCAGACCCTTCACACTCGCCTGTGTGCCCACAGGCATAAAAAACGGCGTCTGTACCGCGCCGTGCGGCGTATTCAAAACGCCGCGCCGCGCGCCACCTGGATCCGTCTTCGCTACTTCAAACGAAAAACTCACCCACCGAGTGTATCAGGAGAAGGCGAACGCGAATCCCACGCGGCACACCACGAACGCGGCCCACACGCTGAAGGCAATCACATAAGGCTTGCTGCCTTTAAGCTTCTTCGGGCTCGTGACAGCAAATCCGATAGCGATGAGAATGAGCGTCCAGAAAGTGAACACGTCGAACGATTTGCAAAGCGCAACCAGCCACTTTGCTGAATCATCCGGCAAAAAGGCGGCAAGATTCGTCGCAACTGGATTCTCCAGATCAATCGTCCCCGGCGCCTTAAGGAAGATCACAAGCAAGAATAAGGGACTACTGATAAGCCCGGTCATGAAAGCGTGCGCAGTGATGGCCATGGCCGTGCTGAAGTTCGTGCTCGCTCCACCAAGCAGGCTGTAAGCTCCCCACATCACCAGCGCGAAGATGAGTGCGATAAAGAGAGGGCCCAGCGTGCCGAAGACGTACGTCGAAATGGGCGCAAACTTGGCGCCCGCCTCTATGCGCTGTTCCTTTTGCTCGGCAGATAGTTGCGATCCCTGTGGGCTTTTCTCGATTTGCTGGCTCACGAAATCACGCCAGTTCATTCGCTGGTTCAAGCCAAAGCTCACGGCAATGCTGAGAATCGTCAGCAAAGCGACCGGCAGCAGCCAGCTGGGCTTCCTGACGATATCTTCAAACGTCTTTTGAGGCGCAAATAGCACCCCAAAAACGCGGCTGATCGCGCTCATCTGGGGCTGCGGTTCAGGCGCAGCGGGAGAAACAGCGGTTGTCGTTGCCATCGGAAAATCCTCCACCACGAGGTTTTGCAGACGCTTTCTACTAAGGCATTACGCAGGGCGACCCACAAAGATTTCGATGGGCGGATTCTAGCCTGAACGAGCCCACATTGCCAGCGACCCATTTGGAGTGCGGCAGCTCTGCTGCCGCTTTTCCCACTCACCCTCGCGGTTCGACACTCGGCGAAGCTCAACAGTTTGAATTGTCTCCTTCCCTCAGCACTCCCGTTCTCTCTTCCGACCCCAAGAAAGGGACATTTGAATCGAGGTCAAACAGGGGAGACTTTAAGACAGCTTTCACACAAGCCGCCTTTTCTCTTCACAAAACGGAGCATTCATGTATAATGGGACTAGGCAATAATACGTTGATTGCCTGTAAACGCCGGTCTGTTGATCGGCGTTTTTGCTTTTTATGGGATGGTTCGCGTGCTAGCTATGTTCCTCGCCTCAAAGTTCGCCCTTCCATGTAGCCGGGGCATACGTACATGCAGGAATCGCCGCAAAGCCTTTCCCTTCATGCGTTTACTTCATAACTCGCGGATACCCGGGGGTGGGGGTCCAGTCGGCGACTTTTAAGGCCCTCCAGCGCCTCTCCAATTCGCCAACGCTGCTAAATCCTTTAGACGCAACACTTACAAAAAACAGGGGAGGAGGCCTATGCTGCCTCCAACAAACTTCGGAACTACTTGCCCTCCGGGCTGGCCGGCTTCTCCAAAGCCGGAACGGCGGCAAGCAGCTCGCGCGTGTAGGCATGGCCCAGCTGATGAAGCACTTGCTCGGCGAAGCCAACCCCAGCTCGACAAACTGCCCAGAGCACATCACCGCGATCCGCGTGGCCACCTGCGCAACCACAGGCAAGTTCTGTGAGATAAAAATGTAGGTGAGGCCAAGCTCACTTCACAGATCCTCAAGCAGCAGGACCTGCGCGCCCGCGCACGATTTCAAATAAATGTTTTTCGCGAGTGCTGTACACTCGCCCTCGTGTTCACTTTTTCGCAGACTACTTCTGGCTCACACAATGAGTCTCATCTTCTATCTAAACTGCGGAGCTTGCCCACACGGCGAGCGGTCCGCATTCCCGCAGACACTCGGGTTTGGTCGCTTTTCGCAGTGGCGTTTGTTGGCTTGTGGTTCTTCCACTTCATCGAATCTTTTGTCAAAGACATGAAAACCAATCCGGTCTCAGTCGTATTTTGGGTGGTAGTACTTGTATTTTTCGTCTCGATGGGCCTGCGCGGATTGCGCAAAGGACTTGCAAACCGGCGTCTATTGGAAAACGGCGGATGCGTCATTGGCCGGGTGAGGTCTCAAATCGAAGTGAAAGCCGGACGGGGACGTCGAGCAAGCGAGATCAGTTATTCATTTATAGACGAGTTCGGACAGACTTGGTTCGGAGAAGGAACCGATCACACGAAAAGCCATTTTCCCGAGATGCCTGTGGTGATTTTCTACGACCTCAAGGACCCCTCGCAAAACGTGGCAGCTTGCGTCACCGCCTGGAAGGTTCTGGGTCCGGATAAAAAGCTGTTCGACCTTGATTAAGGATTAAACGAGCCGCTTAGCGTTTTTCGAGCGGAATCATAAATTTCAACGCGGTGTGTGTCGCCGAGAAGCTGACGACTTTCACGTCTTTTAGCCCCGCTCTTCGGCCAGCTGCGATTACGTCGTTCTCGGTGATGGTCTTTTGCCCTTTGGGGTAGACAATCCAAAGCGCGGCGGCGCCTTTCAGGGACTTTGCAATTTTCGCGGCTCCAGAAAGTGTTTTTAACGAATCGGCGGCCAAGAAAATTGTGTCGGAGCCGGCGGCAACTTTGTCCTTGCTCACAGAGGCTGAGAGTGATTTCAGTTCATCGAGAAAGTCCGTGTCGAAGTTTCCGAGCAGCGAAATTTTCGCGCCAGACTTCACGCCAATTTTTTCGATGCGCGTTTTCGGATGGAGGATCTTTTCGCGCCACTTTTCCGCGGCCGGACCAATCTCGAAAATCGCCACCCCATTCGAGGTTTCTAGACGCAGTTCGCCGTCAACGGCCTTCGCCGACTTGATCGAAACAAACGGAATCTTTAAGCGGAACTCGCCGCGAAAAAAAACTTCGCTCGTTTCCAGAAGCGCCTTCCCTTCCGACGTTTGCTTCCCAAACCGCACCGTGCATTTCAATTCGTTGCCCATGAATCTCCGTCCTCGATTCCGCAGACGTAAACAGATGTAAACCGCGGCCGTCTCCGCCCGCAAATCCACGCGCCTACGATAGTAAGCTAGAGGGCTCGATGGCAACCGCGACGACACCCCCTGTGGACTGGAAGCTGATCTGGGCGCAGCGCGGCTTCCGCTTTTTCTTTGTGGCCATGTTCGTCTCGCTCTTCGGCAGCGGCATGAACTTCGTGGGCGTGAGCTGGTACATCATGGCGGCCACGCATTCCACACTGAAAGTCACCCTGCAGGTCATCGTAGTCACGCTGCCTGGTCTTTTGATTCCTTTTCTCGGCGGCGTGTTGATCGACCGCTTCGATCGCCGCTATCTCGGCGTTTGCCTCGACATTGCCCGCGGCTTCTTCGTACTCGCGACCGCCTACATCGCGTGGAGCGGCCATCTCGAACTCTGGCACCTCTACGCCATGACGCTCATCACCGGCACTGGTTCCGCAATGTACTGGGCCACCGTCAACGCGCTCGTCCAGGAGGTGATCCCGCCGAGCCAGTTCACCGGCGCGAACGCCGCTGTTCTGGTCGGCGTGCAAAGCGGCATGCTCATCGCCGGCGCCTTCGTCGGCTTCCTTTATGATCGCGCAGGAATCGGCGGCATTCTTTTTGTCGATGGCCTCACCTACTTTGTCTCCGCGTTTTGTCTCTATTGCACGCGCCGCGGCTACGTCTCGCCGCGCGACCATCTCAAATATCCGCGCGAATATTCCGAAGCCACCGAGGCAACCGCGGAAGCTCTCGAATCCGGCGAAAATCCCGAAGTCGCCGAAGCGGGGCTCTCGCTCGCGGTCTACTCCGATTTGAAAGAGGGTTTCGCCTATCTCAAACAGCAACCGCTGGTGCGCGCTCTCGGCGTAACGCACTCGATCATGATGGCTGGCGTCGTCAGCGGAAACGTCGTCCTGGTCGCCCTGGTAAGTGACATTCTTCACGCAGGCGCGCGCGGCCTCGGCTTTCTCGAATCCGGCTGGGCTGTCGGCGCGATAACCGGTGGATTCATCGTCAGCCAACTTCGCACTTCATTGCGCATGCCGCTCTACGTCGCGGTTTGCGCAATCCTTGCCGTCGGCCACATGGCCACGCCGTTCGTTGCGTTTCTCACTGGCGCCGTCGTGCTGCAAGCCATCTTTGGACTCTGCCGCGCCATCGGCGGAGTCACTGCGCAGTCCGGACTCATGTCCATCGTGCCGCGCCACTTCATGGGCCGGACGCAATCCGCAATGGCCATTTTCACGACGTGCGTGCAACTCACAATGAGCATCGCTCTGGGAGTGGTCGCGCAAGGTGTCAGCCTGATTGCCGGTTATGCGTTGCTCGCACTCCTCTACGCCGGAGCAACGCTCTCCGCCTCTCGCGCCCGCCAGCTCATGCGTTAAACTTTAGCGGCAGTTCTTCCCTCAAGTGGGGGCGCAATGGAAATCCGCACGATCGAACCGTTTCTGTATTATTGGAAAAATGTTCGCGAACGCACCATGCGCGTGGCGCGCTGCATTCCGCCAGACAAAATCGATTGGACGTACGCCGACGGCAAATTCACGCTCGGCGACATCCTTCGGCACCTCGCCGTGGCGGAACGCTTCATGTGGGCCGAAAACGTCCAGTGCCGCCCCGCTCGATACACCACTCACGGCAAAGAACTTGCCGATGGCTACGAAAACGTGATGGCCTTCGTGAATCGTCTTCACGCTGAATCGATGGAAATTTTCGCGAAGCTCACTGACGAAGACCTTCAGCGCAAATGCAAAACTCCCGACAACGCGCCCATCACCACATGGAAGTGGCTTCGCCTGATGCCTGAACACGAAATCCACCACCGCGGCCAAATTTATATGTATCTAGCGATGCTTGGCGTAAAAACGCCGCCGCTCTACGGCCTGACTTCCGAAGAAGTTCGCGCGCGCAGCGTTATGGATTGAGGCGTGGCCAGAACACTAGCTAGCCTCGCGATGCATAGAGTCGCGCATAGTCGTGAGAACGGCAGAGAAAAAGCGGCAGCAGAGCTGCCGCACTCCACATTCAGGCGGGCTTGGGCGAGGGCTCCGCGGTGGCCGCCGGCGGCGCGGCGAACTCCTGCCCCAACAAATCCACAGCCGCTTGATTCAGTTTCGCGCGCAACTGATAGCGCTCGTTCGCGCGCGTGATGTATCGCACCGCAATCTCAATACCGCCGACGACCGGTTTCACATTGATTGCCGGTGCCGCAGTCAAAGCGTGCGCCTTGTCGCTCGACCTTGCCACTCCCTGCCATTCCTTCTCCGCTTGCTTGGCCGTCTCGGCCGTCGCTTCCAGCACTTTCTTCTGAATGGCATCGACGATCGGGTAAGGATCGCGCCCCGCAGGCAAAACCACCTGCAACTCGTCCCACAACCACTGTCCCGAAGTCGAAAAATTAAAGTAGTGCCCTTCGATCGCAAAGCTGTTTGTAAACGTCACGCGCCGCCCTGTCGGATGCCCGGAGTCCGTCCAATTTCCGGTCTCAAGTAAAACAGTGTGAAACATTCCGAGCTCGACGACTTCCCCAGTGACTCCGTTAATCTCCACCCAATCGCCCAGCCGGATCCCGTTTTTCCCCATCAGCACAAACCAGCCCAGGAATCCCACGATGAAATCCTTCAGCGCGACAGTCAGCCCCGCGCCCGCAAGTCCGAGAAAAGTCCCCAACTGGCTCGGCGGCCCGAAAGCCACCAGCAAAATCAGCAGCACAGCAAGCACTTGTATCGATACGCGCGTTGCCGTCCGCAGCGTCTCCACTTGCCTTCGATCCAGTGAAGTACGGCCAAGCAGGTTTTCCATCCACCGATCGAAGAACAGCAGCACCAGTGCGATGCCCAAAATGATCAGCGCCGCGCGCAGCGCAAGATAAATCTCGTTCCGGCGCTGCGCCTCCACGACGTTCAACCACTGCCCGTAAATGTTGACAAGCTGTTTGTTGGTGTCGACTCGCTTGTCGAAGGAAGCCAGGCTTTTCTGGTCCGCGGAAATTTGCTTTGTTTTTTGCAGCAGATCGCTGGACTCATCATGACTACGCTGCGCCCGAACGTCTTGCCTCGGTTCCGTGGCGTTCTTCGCATGATGAGCCAACTGAGGCATGGCCGCCTTTGCCGCGTCGATCTGCGCATCCAGCGCATCGTGCTTTTTCGCGAGATCGGTTGCAGCTGTCTCCGCAGCCTGCTGCGCCCACAACAGCAGTTGTCGCTTCTGCCGCAGCAGTGACCACTCTTGATAGCGGTGAAGTAGTCCAGACAAATACTGCGGCGGCGCAACATTGGTAGCCGCCGTCACTCCAGTCTTCTCCGCTGCCTTGTGCTCCGCCTCCATCTGCTGGATGCGGCTTTCGGGATCGCCTCCCGCCCGGATCAAGTCCTGCTTCGCGTCATCGACTTCATCCTGCGCAAGATTCAAATCCTCCTGAGCGATGGCCAGGTTGTCTTGGATCTGTTCCTGTTTTTCACCTTTCGCTTTGGCCGCCGCGTCCGTCAGCTGCGACACCTGAGACTGCTCATCCTCCAAAACCTTCTGCGCCTTCTCGAGCCGTGCCGCAATTTCTTTCGCTTCGCCCTTCAAAACCGGAGGGTGTTCCTTAGCATCGTGCAGCGCGGCCGCAAACGCCAGGTCCACTTCAAAATCCGCCAGCCGCAGGGCCTCATCTGCCAGCGGCTTTTCATCTGGCGTGAGCGAGAGCTGCGCAAGCTGCTGCGCCCGCTTCAGCGGCATCTGGTCCACCAAGCTCTCCGCTTGAAGATTGCCCGCTGCTCCGAGGTAGAACCGCGTGGTGAGATACGGCTGGCGCATTTCATATAAGCCGTAGGCCGTGGCCAGCGACAAAATGACGAGCGCAGCGGCAGCGATTTTTGTTCCAGTTTTCATGCGTCCTCAGTCGGGGAAGGGTCCTGCCATTCTAATACGCGCGTGTGTCGCAGCGGAACGCGCATCTTCGCCCTAACTGATTCGCAATTCCGTCAGGGATTCGGTCGCCGCGCATTGCTCCCTCAGCTACCCTAGATCAGAGAACGAAGAGGCCCAAATTGGATTCGCGCCTGCCCAAAATGCTGTTCGTGCTGCTCGCCATCTTTGCGGTGATCTGTTTTTCTTACTACTATCCGCGGCTGCCCGATGAGCTCGCCTCTCACTTCAACAGCCGCGGCCTTCCCAACGGCTGGCAAACCAAACCCACTTTCTTCGCGTTTTTTGCCGGCGCGCTCGCGACGGCCGCGTTTCTCGCTCTAGGTCTCCCACGCCTCCTCAAGATCATGCCCATCCAGATGATTAATCTTCCTAACAAACAATACTGGCTTAGTCCGGAGCAATCAGAGGCTACACTGGAATTCTTCAGTACCTGGTTCGCGTGGTTCGGCTGTGGGGCTCTCGTACTTCTTCTCTTTATGTTTAATTACGCCGTCCAATCCAATCTGCACCCCGACGAGCGCCCCGATCCCGACCACGTGATGTATGCGGTCCTCACCTTTGCCGCCTTCGTCGCCGTCTGGATCACGCGTTTAGCAACTCGCTTCGCCCGTGTCCCGGCACAAAACGGTGGGAATTGAAATGATGGAAGTGCCCGATCGTGGGGCCTCGAGCGCGGACAGGAGTTTCGGTCGATTCGCTTTGCTAGGAAAAGGAGCCTTGAATGAAACGATTGCTGTTCTCCCTGACACTCATAACCGCAGCGTTGCTCGCAACAGCGCCCGTTAAGGCATGCGAGTGCATTTGCAAGAAATTTGGAGACGGAAGTCCCATTGCGATGAAGCAGCATGCCGCTGCCGTCTTCGTCGGTGAGGTTTTAGGTGTCACTGAATTCCAAGATGGGAAAGGCTTGATCGGAGTCGAAGTTAACTTTCGTGTCGAGCGTTATTGGAAAGGCGTAAAGCAGCAGGAGATGACAATTCGTATGAACTGGGCGTGCTGCGACAAGCCGCATCCAAGAATTGGCGACAAATACCTCGTCTACGCGGTTGGCAAAAAACGGGAAACCACTTGCACAAGAACAAATCAACTCGATCTTGCGGACGAAGATCTCCGCACTCTAGGCCCGGGAAAGACCTTTGAACAAACTAATGCTGGAGCCAGAACTGGTCACTCCGACTAGGC
>Ga0206825_1116_pt2 | contig 12527 bp, 10 predicted proteins | sample Alteio_BWOrgCont_79_FD_152875 | JGI IMG/M metagenome (GOLD analysis project Ga0206825, IMG submission 152875) | Enriched cells from forest soil in Barre Woods Harvard Forest LTER site, Petersham, Massachusetts, United States -... | ecosystem: Environmental > Terrestrial > Soil > Temperate forest >...
GGCTCGACTGGACCTACCGGAATTCAAGGTTTGATCGGTTCTACTGGATCAACTGGTCCGACAGGACCTACAGGAGCTCAAGGTTTGATCGGTCCTACTGGATCAACTGGTCCGACAGGACCTACCGGAGCTCAAGGTTTGATCGGTCCGACTGGGCCCACGGGTCCTACAGGTCCAATAGGATCGATCGGAGCAACGGGCCCTACAGGACCGAAGGGCACTTCATTTGCAGATTTCGGTATGGCTTACCTTGTAGGTACACCAGTAAATGTAATACCAATAGGTGGCGTTGTTCCATTGACGTCACCACTGCTCAATACAGCTCCCGGGACTAAACTTTCCTTGGTAACAGTAGGTGGTGGAAATGGAGTTCAAATTGCTGATACGGGATTTTATCAAGTGACTTTTGGAGTTGCCCCAAAACTACCTCTTCTTACCCTTGCTGGCGCATTCCAGTTAAAAGTCAATGGTGTCAACACTGTACCTAATACAGTGGAGTTTGGCTTAATTGCTAGCGTGTCAGCCTTATATAGTGAAACGGTTATTGTCAATGTAACAGTCAATCCGAGCACGCTAACACTTGTGAATGAATCTTCGACAGCTGTATCGCTTCAGAACATTACTGGAACGGCAGGGGGTGGACCTGGAGCCTATATAACGATTCTAAAATTACAATAGGAAACGGTGATGAAAATACTTACTCGTAACGGAAGGACTTGCAAAAATAACCATCCTGGAAAAAGCGCCTTTTTGAGCTATTTTGTCGCCCCACCGCGAGATCCTACCCTCCGGAGTTTATGCCCTGCAGTTGGGTTCAGGATGCAAGATGTCCCCAACCAACTGACTCAAAATCATCGATTTTTTTGGGACGGGGATTTTTGCAAGTTTCTTTTTAAATTTCGAATCATTTGCCTACTCATGATTCTAGTTCTGACGACTGCTGTGCATGCGAAGCCTAGTGGCAGTTGGGTAGGATCGAAAAAGTACAATCTCTCGATTTGTACAATTTTTAAAAACGAAGCTTTTTTTTTGAAAGAGTGGATCGAATATCATCGATTGGTTGGAGTGGATCATTTTTACTTATATGACAATGGGAGCAATGACCGCTTCATGGATGTCATCCAATCTTATATTAAAACAGGGGTTGTGACACTCATTTCTTGGCCTGATTTTTTGAATGAAAGGGCTGAAAATCATGATGAGATGTGGGCTTTAAGTACACAAACAGCTGCTTATGAAAATGCCGCTAGAATAAGAGCTGTTAATGAAACAAAGTGGCTTGTTTTCGTAGATGTAAATGAGTTTCTGATCCCTGGCGAGGCAAATAAGCTGACAGATATATTGGAGAAATATCAAGAATGCGCTGCAGTCACTCTTTCGAGCGATTTCTTTGATGCTTCTATAGTTGATACGATTCCTAGAAGAAAATTGGTGGTAGAAACAGTGGAGCTCATCGCTCCTGAACTCAATCCTCCCACGGAAGTTGCAAAAGCGATCTTTAAGCCAGTGCTTTGTAAGGGATTTACCTGGCCGCCGTACCAATGCAATTTTATAGGTCCTCAAGCCACTGTCAAATTGAGAAAATCTGAACTTTCCATCAACCGGTATATCAATAGATTCAGAGGTTTTCTTAATTTTGCACGGCGAAAAGAAAAGCTCAATATTGACAGCCGCATGCTCACAGAAGAGGAAAGAGCCGAGCTATTGAATGAAGGTTATGAAATTGAGGACAAAGAATATGCGATCCAAAGATTCATTCCATGGCTCTTAGAAAAATTAGGCTATGACACCTTGAAATGGTAAAAGCCGTTAACTATATACAAATGGCTTGAAGAATCTGTTTTTGACTGCGTCGGATTTAACTCATAATTTCTGTTCTCACTCGCGCCTTGTCTATCGGCAATGCTTGCTCGCTCCGAACAAAAATTCTGAGGACCCTCCCTGTCAAATTTCTGGTCAAATTCCCGATTCTTCAAGTCATTTGTGTATAGATGAGATGCGCTTTAAAATTGTAAATCCGTAGTTATTGAAGCGTCGCTCAATCAAGGTCCATTCAGGATGGCGCTTTAAAAAATCTTCAATAGCTTGCCAAAGTCCTCGCTTAGTCCGGTCATATTCAGCAGGATATTCGGAATAGTCGCCCAGATAGGTTGGATCATCGATATTGCCCCAGCTCGTATCATGCATCGCGATATATTGACTGACCTTGGGAGAAAATTTTTCGAGTTCATAAGTCAGATGGCAGTAAGTATGTAAAGAATCGATGAAAAGCATGTCTGTCGGCTCGAGATCAACTGTCATATCATTGGCTTGTAGAAAACTAAACGAGATTCCATTTTCTTCGGCTATCTTTTTAGCAAGATTCAGCGTATCCGATGGTGGCAGGTCGATATCAATGCCAAGATAGGAACTACAGCCCGATGGATTTTCAGAAAGCCCTTTGAGGATTCCCCAGGTCGAGACCATTGTTCTAACGCCAATTTCGACGACAGATGAACATTTCATGGCAAGCATGCGCAAGGTTTTCACATGTTCATTGATATCGCTCGGCTGATAACAAGCATGTTCATATTGCTGATCCAATTCATTTTTGAACCAGTTCGTTGATATATTGTTATTTAAATAACTCTGATATTCGCCTTTTGCGAGCAGGTGTTGAAAGTTTTTATACCAGGGAATGTGAAAGCAAGTATAGTCACCTGCTACTCGAATATGAGGATATTTCAATCTTCGATTGATCAGGCAAAATGTTGTATCAATGCTTGCGTTATACAATTCTATGTTCGGATTAGGGGAATAAATCAATTGGTTTTGCCAAAATTGACTCTCCCAATCTTTAATTGATCTTCCGTTAAACGTTATATCGGTTCTGATGTCATCAGAGTCAATAAAAAGAGCAAACCCTACACGACTTGCCCCGAACTCATTCATGATGTCAATGAATTCTCGAATAAAATTCTCAGGCAAATTAGGATTGAATTGCAAGTCGGGGTCGGTCAAAATATATAAATCACCAACTATTTTTTGTATTCTACCCTGACTATACACCCCCGGACCATCATTCACTTTTTGTTTTAAGAGAGTATATTTAAAGTCGTTAGCATAGTAATCAAGCAGGGGTTGATAAGTGCTGGCATTGTCGATAACAACGATATCGGAGGTATATTTTTCGAGCTGACCGACCATATTTTTGATAAATGTGTATTGATTATAGCCAATGACGACGGCTGTCATATTTTTTTTAACTAAAACTCCCGCATCTAACGGTTCAAAGAGTAACGAAGCCCAAGGATGCTGAGTCAGATATTGGCAGATGTCTTTTTCGGGACAATTGGTTTTAAAATACTTAAATAAATACTCAAATTCGTTTATCGTCTTGGACTTCCACCAATCTAGGTGGAATGACAGATAAACTTTGCACTGATTATTGTAAGCAAAGTGGAGAATGTCCTCTAAGACATCCTCTTCTCCTCCTTCTATGTCGCATTTTATAAAAGAAATGCTTCTGTTTTTCAGTGTCTCTTGATCATAAATATAATCATAAATCAGCTGCTTAAATGTGATTGATTTTTTTGTGTACTCTAGATCATTATCTACGCGATTTTTAATGTAGGAAATTGACTCATTTAACACAGGACCCCGTGGTCCAAAAATGACATTTTCAGTACGATTCGATAAGGGTCGATCGCATAGACTGAAATTCCAACAATCAGAAGCAGCTAAGTTTTTTTTGAGGCAATCTACGGATTTGTAATCAGGCTCAATTGCCACAACATGATGAAAATTTTTGGCAAGCCATATCGCTGTTGTTCCAATCCAAGCCCCGATGTCGATAGCAATAGCCTCTTTATCTTTGACTTGATCAAATATCTCAAACGTTTCATTTTCCCAGACCGGAAAAACATTCTGGGTAAAATGATCGGTGGGCTTATCGATGCGCACGAATTGATGGGTAATGTCCTTTTTGTTAACAACAATGAAATCTTGAGATGCAAAAATACAAGCTGTTTTTAGGCAAACAATACCCTGTATAATGAGCTTGAAGAACTTTGCTTCCATGAACCTACCCCGCTATTTTTATACACAAATGACTTGAAGAATCGGGAATTTGACAAGAAGGGTCTTCAGAATTTTCGCTCGGAGCGAGCAAGCATTGCCGATAGACAAGGCGCGAGTGAGAGCAAAAATTATGAAGCAAACTAAGGCGCAGTCAAAAACCGATTCTTCAAGTCGTCTGTGTATAACATGGATATTTTTGCCCTTTTTAGCATTTTTGTCTCCAACTCGCTCAGCTATGTTATCTCAACATTGTCTTCGCTCGCTGGAAACAAATCTATCCAAAAATGCCTAAAAATCTCTAACATCGGGATAGGTTCAAGGAAGAGAAACTGTCACAGCTGGGCTTTCTTTTCCTGAAGCATTAACTGCTGTTACACTGTACACGATAGTCCCTGAGACATTGTGTTCTTCGAAAGTCAAACTGTCACCGGCAGCTATCGTTTGTATCAGAACGCCATTGCGGTAAAGATGGTACTTCGTTGTCTCCAATGAAGGGCTTGCGCACCAGCTAATGGTATTGTAAAGATCGCTTTGATCAAGAAATCGGTCGGTTTTTTGCTTGCCCTGAATGCAGATGGGTCGTAATGGCACAGATAGTAATATTGGGGGTATAGGTGGGATTGGCGTGGACAAGATCTGCATTTGAAAAGGTCCAAAAAAGGGAAAACCAGTCGCATCGACGACGCCTGTCTGCGTGTGCGTCGCCACATCCACGATACTGACGGTATTATTCGTGTTATTAGCTACATAAGCTGTTTGATTATCTGTAGTAATCGCCACACCTATAGGAAAGGAAAATGTTCCAGTCAAAGTATGAATCACTGCATCTGTTGTTGGATCGACGACATAAACATTATTATTACCGATATCTGTAATGTAGATCTTTCCATCAGGCCCTTCGATGATATTAGCAGGTTCAACAAAAGGTGGAAAACCGGTGGTGCTGACAGTTCCTGTGACTTTATTTGTACTGGACAGGACGACGTTGACAAATCCACTTCCCATGCCATTGTCTATATCGCTGATGTACGCTTTTGTGCTCCCAGACCAGCCGATAAAAAAGGGCGTAACAAAAGGATGCGCAGAATCGTCGACATATCCTGTTGCTTTATTGGTTGCTGGATTGACTATGCTCACTTTAGCCCCACTAGCCCCATTGAAATTAGCAACATAGAATTTTGTCGCATCATCTGAAATCCCAATATTAATGGGGAAATTGACAGGGGCCAGTGTGTCATCCACTGTGCCTGTGACAACATCCACTGACATATCAATAATGCTAATGCTGCCTCTACCTCCTGTGCCAGTAAAGTTGCTGACATACCCTATGTTGGGTGTAGATAGAAGGTTGACTTCAAATGTTGCCGGATCACTAAAGGGATTCAATGTGTCGTCAACTTTGCCGACCACTTTATTAAGAGTAGTATTGATAACAAACACACTATTGACTGTGTCGCATACTACATAGGCCTTGCTGCTATCGCTATTAAAGAGGAGATCAATGGGATGAGTCAGGTCAAAGTCCGTGCAATCGACATATCCCTCCACCTTGTTCGTTGTTAAATCCACAATACTCACAAATGTGCCGGGACTTCCCACTGCTCCATTGGTGTTTGTGACGTAAGCGTTTAATAAATCCGCTCCCAAACTTCCCATGCATGTGAGAATAGGCAGCAATAGCATTGATATTCTTCTCATTGAGAAACTCCTTAATCTAAAGGAAAGTTAGTATATAAAAAATTTGCTAGACAAAACAAGCGATAAATTTGGATAGCGATCCCGCTGTGAATTCTTCAAGAGGCTTTTTAGGGGCCTGATCGAGTTCCTACGTTGGACGGACTGAAGTTAATCTGCAATGCTGAGGGATTACCTGAGTTGTTCACAAATGTGTACCCCGAGAAAGGGGGAGAGGTAAATGATTGGTTCTTATCTAATGAGACCGATAGTAAGCCAGCGGAAAAGTCTTGTTCTATATAAACTCCTCCTAATGGATTCACTAAATCTGAAACATCAATATAATTCCCGACAATAGAGGCAGAACCGTTGCCTGCGGTCCATATGATGGCCCCAGGAGTAGTTGCCGTATTCGTTTGCGAAACAAAAGTGTTGGAGACGATGCTGACAGATACATTGCTTGTTAATTGAAGAGGTTGGCCCGGACCGAATGTACCAATTGCATTATTGAAGCCGCTGGTATCATTGAGGCCTTTAAAGAGATTATTGGCAATGTAAAAAGATCCGGTGATCGGAGTCAGGATATCATAAAAGAATACTCCATCGGTAAAGTTGAACCCGTTGGTCGCAATAAAAGTGTTATTGATGATGGCTGTATTATTGCCTGGTCCATAGATGCTAATGCAGCTTCCAACACCAAATGTACTGAACTGGTTATTTTGGATTAGATAGTTTGAACCATTTATAATAGTGAGTGCAGACGAGTAAAGGGGTGAGATAAACAATCCCTGTGCATCTTGCAGGTTAAACCCTGCTACGATGTTATTTCCTGCAACGAGTTGAACACCGAAGCCTGAGGGATCGTTGGCATTGGAAATCACAGGAAGGCCCGACTCTTGCGCAGGGATGGTGATTGTTCCAAGCTTTGTGGCGATTTTTTGATCAATCCCAGCTCCAAGAAGTTGTTGTCCATTCTGGAGAGTGATGCCGCTACTCATCCCAGTATCTGTTCCATCGCCTTTGAAGACATAGATTATATCATTGGAGCTGGAGGCCGATTCAGCCGCTGACAGAGTATTAAATGGCGACTGGTACGTTCCCTGGCTATGGCTGGTGTTATTGACGAACCATACGGTGTAAGGTTTCCCTGTGGCAGGATTGATAGCTTTAGACTTCTCCCGTTTATTCGTGACAACAATGATTTCATTCCGATCAATGCGCTGGAGGGCTCTTTCTTCGAGCATGCGCCTTTCCCTGCAATAGTATTCATGGCAGTTTTGGCGGGCCTGGATGGTCCTTTTTCCTCCAAAAGAAAATGTGAAGGCGACTTCGCCTTGAACAATGCCGCGGAAAAGGGAGTCATAAGAGCCACTGAGCTGAAGTCTGATATAATCAAAGAGCGTAAAAGCTACACGTCCTTCTCCACCCCAAGCAATTTTCCCCTCCTGCTCGAAATAATAAGGACCCGCAGCAGCGTAGAGCTTGTAATTTTCTTTTCTGAGGAGATGGTAGGCAGCTTCAGCATTGGCTCCTTTCATGCCAATTTCTTTCTTGCTGGAAAGGATGATCGAATGATTTTTGAACTCGTGGAAGCGGGTGTGGAATAAGCCACTTTCTTTTTTTCCCACAGGAACATAAGCATTGACCCGAAAATCCCAGAGCTTTCCGAGGGTTTCAAAACCATAACCGACTTGGTTGTAATGGAATCTGCGGGTTTTGCGGTAGTCATAATAGGTATTGAATCCCCAGACTCTTGAATCGGTTAAATATCTGACTCCTATGCCTCCGTTGACTGCAGGTTTGCCGTCATTGAAAATGTGGGCGCGGATATCAAGAAATGGAACCCAGAAGCCATCTAAAGTGTAAGGAATGGTAAAAAAGCCTTCTAGAGTTGAATATCCGTCTTTGTAACCGACGCCATTAGCTTCGATGTGCCTGACTTCAATACGCTGGGTACGAGGTGATTGTTGGCAGCAGACTGTTTCTTTTACACAGTCTGGTTTATATCTACTGAAAAGAAGCGCCGGAGAGACGCAGAGGGATGTTGCAAGAATTGCAAGCTTACCATTCATAAATTTGTTCATCAGTTAAGATTTTTACTAAAAACTGCATCCGATTCCTCCGCCGAAGTCCCAACCGCCGACATCTAATACATGATGTTGGGGCACGTTGTGGAATCTCTTAAACGAGTAATCGATAAAAGTATTTAAATACCAATGTTTGGCAAAGTAGATGTAGCTTCCTGCTCCAAATACCCCTCCCAGTCCACCTCTATTCGTATGCTGTCTGACAAAGTCTGAACGATCATGGATCTTAACAAAATAATATTTAAAGCCGCCATTGATATAAAAAACGATGTCTGCCCAGTTAAAATGAGTTGGAAATAAACGTTTCAGGCCAAGACTTATGGGAATGATTTTGATATTTGTTCTTTGGTGAAGATGAGTGGAACGGCCATCCTTATTAAAATAGTTGACGCCAGTCCAAACATCCCAATGGTCAGAAAGTTTTCTTGAGAAAGTCACATGATAATTGGCACAGCCGCCATAGATTTTTCGGAAGAGATGCGACTGCGGATAAAAATAAGTAACGCCGCCTTCGATTTTGAAGTCGCCTTTTCTCACTGTATCACATTGTTGGTCGTCTGAGCTTTCGCAGGATTGATTCTTTTTGGAGGTCGGTAGCAATAATGCATTTTTTGACCTGTCCGATCCCTTTGCATGTAGGCTTAATACTGCGCTCATCAATAAGGGCAAAGCGAATTTTTTCATCTTTTTGACGGCACTGAAACCCTGGCCATTAAGCCGTGAATGAGATGCCGCTCCTCTTTTCAATTGCTAAATGACATACCTTCAGTTTAAGGAACCTCTGGGAGGTTTCTTCATTATTGTTTGTCGAATCAATATTTTCAAATCATTTTTTTTATCGGCCGCTGACACTTCGATTTGGCTTTGTCTTGCCGAGTCCAAATTCACACAACCTATGCGGGGGACCATTACAAAAGTTCTTTTCAATGATACAGAAAGTCCATATAATAACCTCAGTTTTGGGTTGCTTTCATAGAGTCTTACCCCACCTTTCGGGCGTTTTTTAAAAATTTTTCAGGCACTATAGGCACCTTTCGGCTATTAGTGCCCGAAAAATTTTTAAAAATCACCTCGAAATCTGGGGCAATCCTCCATAAAATCAACCCAAAACTGAGGTTAATACTCTGTAAATTTTAGGAGGTTAAAACGATGAAGTCATACAAGTTAGCCAAATTCACGCTATTTATTTTCTGTTTGTTTTCTGCTGAGACAACTTTTGCTGATGAAATTGTGATCCAACCTGACTACTGGGAAGGAACAAAATGTTTAGAGAATGGTGTGCCTTGGCAAGTGCCTGCCTCTATTTATAAAGAGGCTGAGAACTGCAGAAAGGGCGATACCGTCTTAGAATTGGGGACAGGTGGCTCTACGATCTTTTTTGCAAAAAGATGTAAACATGTGACGGCTATCGAAACGAACCCAGCCTGGGCTTCACTTGTCATAGATGAATTAAACAGGTTGAATTTAAAAAATGTCAACTTAGTCTGTATTCCTGATCAAAAAGATATCGAATTGTTTTTGGAAAAATTTAATGTGAATGATATTAACATCATATCTGTAGATACTGTTCATGGATATAACAGATCGGCGTTCCTTAATTTAGCTTTACGCAATGGTATTAGCGATCAATTGCGCATGGTTGTTCTTGATAATTATGGCGCACCTGAGCTGTTTCCTTATCATTATAACATTGAAGCCATCAACTCATTGGAATGGGATACTTTTAGATACGATGATCCGCGCTGGTGTGGGAATGGCACAAAGTTATACATCAAGAAAAGCAAAAAATCCTAAAATCTGACAGGGGGGTATATGATGCGATGGGTGATTTTTCTTTTAACCGTTGTCTTTTCTCTTTCGTATTTCCATTTTAGCAAAAAAACGCCGAGTCCTGAGAAGGATTTGAGTAGCCTTGCTTACGAAAAGCCTCAGCGCACCATCGCTGTCAATCAGAAGATCTGCCTGAATATGATTGTCAAAAATGAAAGCAAGGTGATCAAAAGGTGTCTCGATTCTGTGATACCGCTCATTGATTACTGGGTCATCGTTGATACAGGATCGAATGATGGGACTCAAAAGATCATCAAGGAACATTTGAAGGGGATTCCAGGGGAGCTCCATGAACGTCCTTGGAAAAACTTTGCCCATAATCGCAATGAAGCTTTAAAGCTTGCTAAAAACCATGCCATAGGCTGCAACGACTATATTCTTTTCATGGACGCAGATGATGTTCTGGAAATTGATCAAGATGTCGAGTCGCTGTTTTTCACAAAAGATCTCTACAATATGTGGAGGGGAGTCAAAGGATTTACCTACACAAAACCTCAGATTGTCAGAGCTGAGCTGCCCTGGAAATGGGTGGGCGTGACACATGAATATCTTGGATGCGATCAACCGTATTATGAAGAGATACTTGAAAACATTAAATACATTACAGTTAGCGATGGAGCTAGCTCTGAAGATAAGAAAAAATATTGGAGGAATATCGAGCTATTGGAAGCAGGGCTAAAGGAAGAGCCAGATAATCAAAGGTATGTTTTTTATCTTGCTGAAAGTTATCGAGCTGCGGGTGAAAGAGGAAAAGCAGTGGAGTGGTATCAGAAAGCAGTCGATATGAAAGGCTGGAATGAAGAAGTTTTCTGGTCAAAGCTGCAGATCGCCCATCATTTACGCTACATGGGTCTACCAGCTAATGCGATCATTGAAAGCTATAAAGATGCGCAACAGTTTCGGCCCCATCGCATAGAGTCCAGCTATTACTTGGCTGAGATGTATAATCAGCTCGGAGAGCATCAAAAGGCGTATGACGTGATAAAATCCCGTGAGTTAATTGCTAAACCTGCCCAGAAAGACTGGTTGTTTAATGAAGATTGGATCGAAGAGTATGGTATGCTTTTTCAATTCTCAATCTGCTCCTATTACATCGGGAAATATGAAGAATCAGCGGAAGCATGCGATAAGATTCTCTCGATTAAAGACCTGCCTGAAAGCATACGCGAGCAAACGAAGGTCAATCGGACGTTCCCATTACAGAAATTGCAAGCAGAGTTGGAAGTTGTGGTTGAAACTAAACCTAAGAAGAGGTTTTGGTTTTTCTAACAAGGCAGTTGCAAAACTGCTGTGCCACAGAAAATCGATGATTTTGACGCCAGTTCTCAGGACCAGCAAGCTGGCCGAGACCTCTTGGGCCGCGCAGATGAGACCATGCCCGAATGGGCAGGCGAGAAATGGCGTCAAAAGGGCGATTTTATGGGGCACATGAGTTTTGCAATTGCCTCTAACGATCACTTTTTTCTACCGGCACAAGGCTTTTCATGAGCTCGTCCTTGTTGAGAGTCGCGATCCACATCTCACGGTCGTCTTTTCCATAAGCGACATAGATAGATGAGCCGGAAACAATGAATCCCCCAGGAAAAATAACTCTCTTAAAGTAATCAGACGGGGTATAGAACTCCTCATCCATGATGGGGAGTGGACTTATTTTGGTGATTTCAAAAGGTGCCTCTGCTGAAAATGTATAAGCCCCCATGAAATAATGCCATACGTTGATGCCCCAGGAAGAGGGTGAAGCAGTGATGATTCCGGAATGGAAAAAAGCCAGGTATTCTCCATCGACTAGTAAAGGTGGCGTGCTGCCTCTTAAAGTCCCAAAATCCCATTGAATTTCTGCGCCTGTTGTATAAGCACTGTAGCATGTTCCAGTAGCAAGGTTGGGATAAAGAATTTCGTGAGGATTGATGGAATAGGTCATCAGAAGAGAGCCATCTTTTTCAAAAGGAGTCCAATTTTTCTGCCATAATACGGAGTGATATTTTTCTTCATGAATCAACTTTAGAGGCGGACCTAAGGTAAACTGATGATTCGTATAGAAGAGCTCTGCCATAAACATGTCGCGTCTTTGCCAAGTTGGCGGATAAATGATGTCGATATTATCGTTATAAATGAGAAACAGCCTGTCTTTGAACTTAAAGATGCGTGCATCTTCAGATTGAGAGGGAGTTTTGCTATTTTTAAGGCGTGTTTTGACCAGTTGGGGCTTAGAAATAGGATTAAAGGCTTCATCTAGGAGGACAATACCAATATAAGAGATCCATCCTTGAGACTGGGCATCTGGGGTATGTCTAAAAGACATCAAGTACCCTTGATCGACTCTGATAATGGAGGGATTCCATGCTTCAGGAAAATCTTCAAGATAAATCCGCTTGGTTTCTAGAACGAGTTTCTCAAAGGCCAAAAGGGGATCGGTTGTAAGAAAAGAGACCAGGGTGGCAAAAAGTAAGATGATGTTATACCGGAGTCGATTGAAAAGTAAATTTTTGACTGCGTCGGACAGCCACTGAATTTGAGACCCGCCTGCATCGCTAGTATTCAAGTTGAGCTGCTTTAACGCCGGCTGCGCCTGGCTCAAATTCGGGGCGCCTCCTTGCCAAAATCTTAACTTTTCAACCGAGTGCGATATAAGCATATTTAATTTGGGGGTAAGGGTTTTAATAAAGATTCAATGATATCGAGTTTGACAAAACCAAGATAGGCTTGGCAGTCTTCTATTCCTATTGCCATCACAAGTTCTTTTCCGGAATGATCTAGTGTCATACTGCAGCAAAACTCAATTCCCAGATGAAAAAAGAGATAAGGAAATCAAAGTCGAAAAACTGATTCCCCTCTTAGGACCAGACCCTCATCGATGTGAAAAAAACTGGCTTCCTT
>Ga0206825_1016_pt2 | contig 12354 bp, 8 predicted proteins | sample Alteio_BWOrgCont_79_FD_152875 | JGI IMG/M metagenome (GOLD analysis project Ga0206825, IMG submission 152875) | Enriched cells from forest soil in Barre Woods Harvard Forest LTER site, Petersham, Massachusetts, United States -... | ecosystem: Environmental > Terrestrial > Soil > Temperate forest > O...
ACGGCAAGCATTAACATATGGCCGGGCGCAGTGCCTGCCTTTGATTTCAGGATAAACCGGGGCTGCACTTATGACACAGTTAATTTCATTGACAACACTACCAACGCCAGCGGCTATTCGTGGAATTTCGGGGATGGCGATATGGGATACCCATTCAGGAATACCGGGAACCATATTTACTTTGGCCACCAGGTTTGGTACGTAACGCTTATTGCCACCAATACCTATTGTGTTGACAGCATTACCCAGGCGGTAAATACCTCGCATTCAGTGACGGCTCAATTCACGCCCAATCCCGATACGATCTGTTTTGCGCCGGGTGGGGTAGCCATATCTTTTCTCAATTCTTCTTCGGCTACTTCGGCTACCACTCCATATTCTACTTCTGTTTCTACCTACCTTCCTGTTGCCAATGCGTGGAGCTTTGGGGATGGTGGTACTGATGCCACTGTGTCGCCTTCACATACCTATATGGCGCCAGGCGCGTATGCCGTGAAATTGGTTGTTACCGATTCTATTCCATGTATGGATTCAATAAGCCAGGCGGTTTATGTGATACAGTTGGGAATAACATCCATATCTGATACCACGCTTTGTATCAGCCAGCCATTCCCGCTGACCAATACGGTGACGGCAATTCCAGACATTGGATTGTATTATACCTACAACTGGACGCCATCAACGGGCCTCAATGATGCTTCCGTGCAGATACCGACTTATTATGGACTGGGTATAAATACCTTCAGCTTAACGGTAAATGCAATCGGCGCATCGTACAATTGCTCTGCTTCAGATACGATAAGGATTACATCGGTATTGGGTAAAGTGCTGGCAAATGTTACGGTAAGCGATAGTATAAATTATGGAACCAGTATCCAGTTGAATGCGGACAGCGAAGTGTATTACTTATGGAAACCAAATGATGGTAGCCTGAATAATAATAACATTAATGACCCTATAGCCACGCCGTTGACCACCACCACCTATACGGTATATGGGTATGATGTAAACGGATGCCTTGATTCGGCCTATGTAACGATATACGTGAATACAGAGACCTCGGAAGGCGTGCCATCAGCATTTACGCCGAATAATGATGGCCGCAACGACGTATTAAAGCCGATAGGCCCTAAATTCTTCCGTATGCTGGAGTTCAGGATATTCAACAGATACGGGGAAGAGATATTCTATTCCAACAACAAGGATGTTGGCTGGGATGGTACTTACCACAATGTACCACAGGATATGGGAACCTACTTTTACCAGATCATAGTTGTGGGGCCTGATGGCCAGAATGTGGTCTATAAGGGAGATGTTACCCTCATAAGGTAGCAGGTAATGATTAATGTTTAATTGGTACATTTTTAAACAGATCCCCCCGGTAAATGGGGGGATTTGTTTTGGTAAAGTGAAGATGTCAAAATAAATCCCACGAAGTTGGTTAGTTATTTTTCTTTTATGCAAGGCCCCGCCACGGCGGGGAATAGTTAGCTATTTATTAATCAGGTTGCTGAAGTTATTTTGTCATTGTTCTTAAAGTGCGTAGTATATACTTTAATTTATAAATTATATGTTATTTTTGCCAACCTTCAACAATAATTTAATGTCTATCTTAGTGAATAATATTTTCAAGGTATATAAATGTGCAATAGTCACATTTCACAAGTGTGTAAAAAAATATTTTTAAAATAATAAAAAAACAAAGTAAATTTAACCAAAGTTTCTAAAACTGTAGCTTTATGCGTAGTCGTTTTTTACTTATTGTCGCTTTGCTGGTTTTCATTTCCAATACATTGTCTGCCCAGATCGTAGGCGTAAATTGTTTCCTGCAAGGTGAATACCTTGAAATAGGAATGTGTGTCAATTCAGCTTTCGGTACCAATTCATCACCTGTGGGGTATCATCCGCATCTCTGTTGTACTGCAAGCTGGACAACGGGCGTGAACCTTGCCGAGGTGTATGATTATGGTCATGATGGCTGGTCTGTGGGGACGCCTCCACTCATGGGAGATTACACTTATCCCGGTAGCCCGTTTGAAGGATGGGAAATACAAATGAACGGGCAAAGGTGCCAGCAATATGCAAGCCCGGCATACACAGGTACTCCATATTCTGCCACTGCAGGTGCAATGAGCGGTACCAGCTGGTTATCTTATTCCAATACAGGTGGGGTTGCAACAGGTGTTTGGGCGGGGACATACACCAATGGTGCAGAAATGCTTTATATTAAGCAATCAACAAGCGTGGATACTTTGGCGTCAGCAGTTGTGGTTACAACTACATTTTACAATACCGGCGCTACAGCTATTCCGGGCGTATATTATATGAGGACCTGCGATCCGGATAATGATGAAACATGGCCGGGCGGTTGCTTTACTACAGACAACGTGGTGAATTACCAGGATGCGTTGCCCGATCACAAAGTGATGGTAACGGCTACCGGCCTGAGCGCTACTCACCCTCCATTAAGTTTATGTACAAAAGATTGCCGTGCTGTGGCGTTTATTTATGATGCCTGGGGTTTAACAGTTTCGCAAGATCTTGGTGCGGTATGGAGCCAGACCTACGGGCCGGCCGGCAGTGGGGCTTTTTATGATGTTGGCGTGCTTCATGTAGGGGATATTGGTATCGGCATAGTATATAATCTCGGCACAATTGCACCAGCAGGTTCTCCCGGCGACAGCGCTGTTATTTCTTATGCCTATGTATTTAACGGTACAGTAGGTATTGATGATCCGGGCGCTTTACCGGATCCTGAATTGTCAATCAATGGTGTTGCAGTTACTTCATTCCCCGATACTTTAAATGCCTGTTCATTCCCCGGTGTTGATTCACTGCCTGTTGATATATTATATGGCGCTGATAAAGACTGGAGCTGGAGCCAATGGAACTGGACCCCGGCCACAGGCCTTGCGACTACTACTGGTGTAAATAATTACCTGCTTTTAAATGAACTTCCCGGCGATATTACCTACACTGTTACGGGAACAGACAGCATTGCCGGAACAATGCTGGATTGTAACCATGTAATATTTATATTCACCGTACACTCCTGCCACGACGCCTGGAATAACAGCCCATGTTTCGGTGATCTGTTGCAATTCGGCATGAAGGGCGATTCCTCTTTCGCTACTTACTATTGGTATGGCCCCGGCGGCTTTACAAGTTCATTACATGACCCGTCCATATTTCCAGCCACATTTGCCGATACAGGTTTCTATACAGTAGTAAGAACAATAGCAGGCGTAAGCGATACCGACAGTACCCATGTTGTTATTCACCCGTTGCCGGTACTGAATGTATCCAGCAACCAGCCGCTATGCGGCCCGATAGTCAGCACACTTGACTTGTTCGTTAATCCCGATTCTACAGGTGAGCAGTTTAGCTGGGTAGGGCCTAATGGCTTTACTTCTTCCCTGGAATACCCCGTTCTTACTCCATTTGATTCTACCGACGCAGGCACTTATGTTGTTAACGCAGTTACGGTATGGGGATGCAGAAGTACGGCAAGCATTAACATATGGCCGGGCGCAGTGCCTGCCTTTGATTTCAGGATAAACCGGGGCTGCACTTATGACACAGTTAATTTCATTGACAACACTACCAACGCCAGCGGCTATTCGTGGAATTTCGGGGATGGCGATATGGGATACCCATTCAGGAATACCGGGAACCATATTTACTTTGGCCACCAGGTTTGGTACGTAACGCTTATTGCCACCAATACCTATTGTGTTGACAGCATTACCCAGGCGGTAAATACCTCGCATTCAGTGACGGCTCAATTCACGCCCAATCCCGATACGATCTGTTTTGCGCCGGGTGGGGTAGCCATATCTTTTCTCAATTCTTCTTCGGCTACTTCGGCTACCACTCCATATTCTACTTCTGTTTCTACCTACCTTCCTGTTGCCAATGCGTGGAGCTTTGGGGATGGTGGTACTGATGCCACTGTGTCGCCTTCACATACCTATATGGCGCCAGGCGCGTATGCCGTGAAATTGGTTGTTACCGATTCTATTCCATGTATGGATTCAATAAGCCAGGCGGTTTATGTGATACAGTTGGGAATAACATCCATATCTGATACCACGCTTTGTATCAGCCAGCCATTCCCGCTGACCAATACGGTGACGGCAATTCCAGACATTGGATTGTATTATACCTACAACTGGACGCCATCAACGGGCCTCAATGATGCTTCCGTGCAGATACCGACTTATTATGGACTGGGTATAAATACCTTCAGCTTAACGGTAAATGCAATCGGCGCATCGTACAATTGCTCTGCTTCAGATACGATAAGGATTACATCGGTATTGGGTAAAGTGCTGGCAAATGTTACGGTAAGCGATAGTATAAATTATGGAACCAGTATCCAGTTGAATGCGGACAGCGAAGTGTATTACTTATGGAAACCAAATGATGGTAGCCTGAATAATAATAACATTAATGACCCTATAGCCACGCCGTTGACCACCACCACCTATACGGTATATGGGTATGATGTAAACGGATGCCTTGATTCGGCCTATGTAACGATATACGTGAATACAGAGACCTCGGAAGGCGTGCCATCAGCATTTACGCCGAATAATGATGGCCGCAACGACGTATTAAAGCCGATAGGCCCTAAATTCTTCCGTATGCTGGAGTTCAGGATATTCAACAGATACGGGGAAGAGATATTCTATTCCAACAACAAGGATGTTGGCTGGGATGGTACTTACCACAATGTACCACAGGATATGGGAACCTACTTTTACCAGATCATAGTTGTGGGGCCTGATGGCCAGAATGTGGTCTATAAGGGAGATGTTACCCTCATAAGGTAGCAGGTAATATTAATGTTTAATTGGTACATTTTTAAACAGATCCCCCCGGTAAACGGGGGGATTTTTCTTTATGGATAATAAGATGATTTATATCAATTGCACATCAAATTACGGCACGATAGGTTTCTCGCAAAGGCGCAAAGGCGCGGTTTCCGATGTTATGTTTTAAAGTCTGCAAAGGTGTTTCGTAATGCAGATTTTGGTGTTTAAATGGTATTAGATTTATGAGTAGCCCTGAAAGGGCTATATATGTCAGCGATGGGCAACGCCCATCGGTAATTGAAGGGCGAAATAACATTTCAGGGGTGGTGATAGATTAATTATCCAACTTTATTTCCAGCAGCTTAGGCCAGTTTTTACCGGTTATGAAGATGCGGTTGTTAATGGCATCATAAGCTATGCCATTCATCACGTCCGGGCCATGAGGGTTGCGCGATATGGGCGCTATCCCCACGCTTTGGCGTAGCCCGCTTAGGTCGGCGCGGGCAACAACATGCCCTGTAAGCGTATCTATTTTAAGGATCAGGTCGGTTTTCCATTGGTTGGCATAGATGTAGCCATGTACCAGTTCGGGTTCGTTTATCTCATATACCGGGCCATGTTCATCCGTAACTTTCAGCTGTTTTATCTCTTTAAACGAAACCGGGTCTATGAAATGAAAAACATTGCTGCCATCATCATATATGAGCTGTGCGCCGTTATTGGCCATTCCCCAACCTTCCGGGGCATTAAATATGAATGTAGTTTCTTTTTTTAAGGTGGCGAGATCATAAACAAACCCTTTGCCCTCCCTGTAGGTAAGCTGGTATATTTTCCCGTTCAGTATAGTCAGCCCTTCGCCAAAATATTGCGGTTCCATATTTGCCGACAATAATACCTTTCCTGTTTTCAACTCCACTTTACGAATATCCGAATGCCCGTATTGCCCGGTGCTTTCGTACAGAAAGCCATCTTTATATTCCAGCCCTTCGGTAAAGGCTGTGGGGTCGTGGGGGTATTCGTTTATAATGCTGTATGGGATAGTAGCAGGTATGGCTACGGCATTACTGTCAATCACAGTTGGCGGTACGGCAGGCTTGTTTTCGTTATTACAAGAGGCTAAGATAAGCGCCACTATAATAAGACAATTATCACTTAACCTTTTCAGTTGTTTCATACCTTTTAAAGCCGATTGGATTGTGGTGGGGCGCAGGCACCGGTTCAGCGTGTTTGTTTTCTTCCACCGGTTGTTCGCTCATGCCTGTAAAACTGGAGTAAAAGGCAGCCTGGATGCCATTGGTGACGATCTCCTCAGCCATGTCGTTAGTAAACGTTCCCGGATCGTCAATTACTGCAAGCGTTAAGTAAGGAAGCGGTTTTTGGTTCAGTTCGCTGTAATGGGGAAATAACAAAACAAGTATCTGCCCGGTAATGGTAGGATTGAAAGTGATGCGGAAACCCTCTTCAATATATTCCTTTCTTTCCCCCATACTGTTGCGAAACGTAACCAGCATAGGCATTTCACCGGAGCGGAAAGTAATGGATGGCATATCGGCGCAGGTGCCGTTCATGTCTTCATTAAAAGCATGAAGGGTATCAACATAAAATCCCTGCTTGTAAGCTGCATTACTGTTCAGGTAGTCTGCTATCTCTTTCAGGTGGGCAATAATTTCTTTGTGTTTTACCAGCCATTTAGCCCTCCTGTCCTGTACGCGCTTCAAGCCTTCATCATACAGGTTGGCGATGTTTAAAATGTCATTCAGCATAAAAAGATTTAACCTTTCCAGTATTTATTTGGGTATAAGAAAATTGCACTCTTTTACTCAATAGCCCCGGCCTTCAGGTCGGGGTTTAAATAAGGAGCCTGTTGGCTTTAGCCAAAATTTGCTCGCATAGGATATTACTCATGTTGTGCGTTTCGGCTAAAGCCAACCTATTATTTATCATTCCCCGACCTGAAGGCCGGGGCTATTAAAAATTACAATTAAAAGTTCATCTTATTCCTTAGCGTTTGAGGAACCCCGTTCTTATGCAGGAGTATGGCTGTGGTCTTGTATTGTACATAAGCCTTGCTCACATAAATAAACCCTTTGTAGTCGTTTTTATCGCCCCACGAGTTTTTTACAATGTAGTATTTGCGGCCATTCTGGTCTGCTGCAAGCCCCACAATGTGCATACCGTGGTCATCGGTGGTTTCATAATTGTCATAAGCTGCCTGGCGTTTTTCTGGGGTTATAACGCGCTCGTCTTTAGGCCCGTCAAACATGTATTTCTTTTCCGTGTCGCTCATGTCTTCATAATCCTTTTCAGGTACATAGGCCACGCCGTTTTTCCAGCTAAAGTATTTTTCGCTCACATCGGCAGCCCATGCCACGCTGAAGCCTTTATTGAGGGCATTATCTATAATATCTGTCAGGTCATTCATCTGCACATTATACACCCTGCCGAAAGACCAGTTATCAGGAACCATGAGCATGGTTTTTTTGTAGTAAGGGTCTTCCATAAAGGAGGATAGTTCCACATAGTCTTCGGGGTGTATGCCTACGCGCTCGGCGGCAAAAGTTTTTGGGGTGTAGGTACGGTTATCCCATTTGAATTTTTCAGGGATCGGCCCCAGGTAGGCGTCCAGCACATCATTGAAAGCCTTTTTCCATGCGGTGGTGAGCTTGCCGTTGTGATTGGCAATAACCGCGTCCAGCATACCTTTGAGTACGGCCTGCATCTCGGCGAATTTGTTTTTTGTGGTGCCATATTGCAGCCCTGTATAGGCTTCCTGCGGCATGGCGCCGTATTTTTCGTACATATTTATCACATCGTGGCACTCGCCGCCATCGCCCCACGATATGGCGCCGTGCATACGCACATAGTTCTCGGCCTTGTCCATATATACACAGCGGGCGCTGAATATCTGCGACAACTCTATCGGCTCCTTGCCCATACGCATCATTTCGCTTTCCAGGAACGAGTTGGTGGAATAGCTCCAACAGGTACCGGAGCTTGCCTGGTTCCTTACATCGGTATGCTCCAGGTCTATGATGTTGGTGAAGTGGTACTTCTTATCATCGGCAACCGTAGCGCCCGGCGCAGCGGTAGTGTAGCTTTTGTTGCTTTCTATTTTCCGTATCAGGTCGTCTTGTGCGCGTACCAGCATAGGCATAGCAGCAAGGGCGAGGAGCATTATTTTTTTCATCCGGTTATTTTTTAAGACTGCAAAAGTAACAATATATAGGATATGCAGGTAACAATGGGAGGTGAAAAGAAAAGGTGAAATATTTTTTTGTTTTTGTCCGCTCTAATTTTCTTTTGCGCATTTTCTTGTTGGATTTTTTTTATTGGGCGGTTTTGGTGTGGGTGGTATTGAATACCAGGGTATTAGTGTTGTTAGCCGGTGTTATTTTTGCCTGATCCTTGCGCTTCATTGCCCAAATTTTGCTCAATTTGTTGTTTATCGGGTTCGGTGCATGTGGCTATGGATGTGGCTTCGCGCCGGTTCTCCATATCCTGCATAAGGGCGAGACGTTCTTGGTTGCGGTCGTTATAGCTATAGGGTACTACAGGCACATCTGCGGGGATGGCGCTGATCTCTTCTTCGGAGGGTAGGGGTATGCCTGCGGCTGCGTAGGTTTCTATAATATCGGGGTCGGAATAGAAGTTTTCGCGGGCGTCTATCAGTTGTTCTGTTTTATCTTCCTCAATCCAGGGAATGCGATTACCTATACCTGTAAAATTTTCGGGCTTTACACTTTCAACATATATAGCGGCCCTGCCTGATATATACTCATCAATATATGGTGCAAGCTCCCCGGCAAGCGCGGGGTTCTTTCTTTTAAGCTCATCCATAAAGAAGCCAAACATCTCCATGCTCTCATTGAGGGTAGAACGGTTTTTGAGTTTGCCGATAGTGATGGTGAGCTTGTGCAGGGCATCAACTTCTTTGGGTGAAACGGGGTTGGTGAGGCGGCGCTCGGAAAGATAGGTTTCGGTGAGGTGACCAATGATGTGGTAACAGTTCTCTGCAAGTATTGAAGGCAGGTGCGCGGCTGATTCTTTGAGCCTGTTCCAGTTGCCCTCCCTGATCCAGTAGGTGAGGCTGCGGCGGCTGATATTGAGCAGGTTGGCAATTTGTGTTTTAGTAAGCTCTGACTGGAAGAAAAGGTTCTTTGCCTGTTGTTTTTTCTCAAGGTTCATGGATGGGTTTTTTTTGGGTTCTGGATTGGGTGTTAACTGAATTGCGCGAGTTGACCACCCCAGTCTGTCGCAGGCTCCAGCCATCCCCTCCTAAAAACAGGAGGGGAGTGTGTTACCTGATAAGCGCGAGTTGACCACCCCAGTCTTTCGCAGGCTCCAGCCATCCCCTCCTAAAAACAGGAGGGGAGTGCGTAGCGCAGCCCAACTCGAGAAAAAAATGTCTTTTTCAAAGAAGCCAATGCGCAATAAAGGGTAATTGCGGATGCAAATTGCAAAGCAAAAATGAAGGGTGCAAAATGAGTTTCTGTGATGGTGCGGAAAATGAACTATGACAGACTGTATGGGGTGTATGATGTATTTTTTTTGGAGGCTCACCCGGTGAGTTGCAGTATAGTATATGTGATGCGCGGCTATGGTATGGGGTAAGTGATGGTATAGCGGTTATTTTGCGGATTTAGCGGGATATATTGCAGAAGATGCTGTGGTGTTTGCTTTATTACAATTATTGTGCAAACTTTACATGGTATAAAGATAGACTACAGTAGAACTTTTATCCTTCAATCGGAGATTGAAGACCGGAAGGACGTAGTTAAAAACTACGCCCAACTATTTTATAAAACGAGCTACGTACAACGGGGGTATGTAATGTGAGCAATGTATTATACTGTTTCTGTAGAATAGGCTGCTATATGATGTGCCTGAACCCCATCCACGTTATTAAGGTACGCAATCAATTCTTTCAAAATAATGGCATAGAAAGATGATGTTGGCGTTTGAAAAATATGTGTAATGCCATGAAATGGACGTTGGTGAAGGTTTTGCAGGTCGAGTAATGAAACTGCTTCGTAATGCTTCTTCCACTGATCTCCAATTTCCCAAGCAACAGCTAAACTTACTTCCTTTTCCTTTTTATCACCGTTCTCAAACTCAGCAATAAGACCATTTAAATTGTATTTATACTCCAAAACCTTTGGCTGCGTAACTGTTCCAATTGGAATATTAATACTTTCCACGCCAAGAGGATTCAAAGTCTTATCAAAAATATGGTTGGTCTCCGGGGGATTTACAGCAAATTTATACAAGCTATCATATTGATTATATTGGCTTGTAGATAGTAGTTTAATACCACGAATAACCCCACCAGCAAGCAACTGATTGAACAGCACTATTACGTCTTGTTCGACTTGCGGCTCAGAAGAAATAGATATTTCGTTTACAGGCTTAAAAAAATGAGGATTGTTTATTGTTAATGGATGAGATTGCTCGAACTCTTCCTGGTGTTTAATCCATTCATGTAGGGCAATTTCCCGTCCAATATCAGGACGTGCCCCGGAATCTGTCCGAAGCAAAGTCTTCCAAGCCTTAAACTCATTCACAATGCCAAGCCCAATACTTTCTGCCAGTTCTTTTAGTTCAGGTTGAAATCCTTTTCGTCCCAAGTCCGGGTCTGCATTCTCAAAATGCACGAGTACATGGGTTTGATTTTGGTAGCCTATATTTGAAGTCAAGGGAATAGGAAATACATCGCCCTGTATCATATAGTTGTTTGCTAATTGAATGCCACCTCTTAACACGCGATAGCCCTTCCTTAGCTTGGCGACATTATCATTAAGTTCATCCCAAAGCGAAGTTGAGTATGCAAAATATCCATACGCGGAAACATTGTACTCATCTATTAGAGTTTTTTCAGCGTCCCCCAGTTTGGTAGTGCGAAGCAACTTTACTTCATCTTTTGAAAAGAACTCATAAAGCCCATTAAGTCTCGTAAACTTAGCGGGATATTTTGTGGCATCTCTCCCTGCCTGTACCTGTTTAGCCTGGAACTGTAGAATCTCTCTTAGGTCTATGCTTGCGCCAATTCTTGAATGTGGGTAGATATAGCCAGCAGTTTCTATTACTGAACTCTTCTCTCCCTTTGCATTAATTACGGTCAATTCAAACGATGTTTTGCTTACAATTTTTCCCAGTAGATCTACGCAACCTAATGGGGTTTTTATCAGTAGTAGATACAGCCATTGTTCGACTGTAGATGCTTGAAACCAGGATAAATCTTTAGGTCTGGTTTGATAACCACCAAAAGTTAGCTTGAAAATTGATCCTCGATCTATACTGTCGAACAATTCGCTGGTATTTTGAGCCTCCTTTACAACGGGTCGAGGTGAAATGCCTTTAAAATCTTCAATCCATTCACGTCCATTTTTGATTTCACCAAAGAAGGAAAAATCAGGGTGTTTTGTACCTAATTCCAAATGGTTGAAACCGTAAGCAATATATGTTGCCCCAACACCCTTATTACCTCTGGAGTTTTTACCATCTTTAAAAGAAATGTTTGGTGCTAAAAAAGATTTGAATTCTACATCGCTAAAGCCAATGCCATTATCAACCAATGTGAAACTATTTTCTTGGAGATTGATAGTTAACCATAGTTTTTGGGTAAAAGAAGGGTCGGATAAACCGCGCTTATCAACCGCATCAAGTGCATTCTGTATCAACTCATTAAACGGGTCAAAAGTACCCACATAAGATTTAAGGATGTTCTTTATTTCTCTCTTAATAGACGCACTTATTATCTCCAGGTCTATATTCTCGGATGAATTCAATGGATCCCATGGTGCTGTCATTGGTATGTTTTTTCTCAAAAGTACAACTTTATTTAGAGCTACAAATGATAACATAACAGAAAATCATTGTGCTTATTAAACAAGAGTTCCGTCTCGGCCAGTCCGCTCCAGCATAGAGCCATTGCGCCAGCGGAGGACCTGGCCGCAATCACGGTACTATTGCTGATGGTACATACTTCTGCTTTGCCCTTTGCGAGTATCGGCGAGTCCTGCGAAGGGCAGAGACGCGCCGAGGACGTAATTACTCGTTCTTCGGGGTTTCCCCCGTTACCTGCTCAATTGAATACTTGTATTGGGCAATTCAATTTGCAATGTTACCGTAGCCTTTAATGCCGAAAACACCCGCATAATAGTATCTATTTTAGAATTTCCCGCCCCGGTTTCGAGTTTTGAAATTTGCGCTTTTTGCACACCAACTAATTTACCAAGTTCCTCTTGTGTCAGGTGTTGGTCTTTACGCGCCCGCCTGATGGCTCCGCCTATTAGATCCATTTGCAACTCATACTCAAATCTATCGCGGTCTGGAGTACCAACAGGCCCTATATGTTTATCCTGTAGTTCGTCTAAAGTGTATGTTTTCATTTTATTTGTCCGCTAATGCAAATATATAAAAGTATCGCTGTACGGAAACTTTTCTTCACAAATTCAAACTTGCGAGAAAGTATTTTATTTTGAAGCTGTATTGGCCGGGCCTTCGTTCATTAGTTGCATCAGTTCATCCAGTTTTGGTT
>Ga0206825_1133_pt1 | contig 12274 bp, 12 predicted proteins | sample Alteio_BWOrgCont_79_FD_152875 | JGI IMG/M metagenome (GOLD analysis project Ga0206825, IMG submission 152875) | Enriched cells from forest soil in Barre Woods Harvard Forest LTER site, Petersham, Massachusetts, United States -... | ecosystem: Environmental > Terrestrial > Soil > Temperate forest >...
GATCTTATTATGAAACGAAGCTGGAAAGGGTATGAGGAGCTTCCTGCAGGCACACTTTTTGGGAAAATTCGGCAGGGAGAAATCTGGCGCCTCTATTCACCTGTACTACTCCATGGCGGGTTGCTGCATATCCTTTTTAACATGGCTTGGCTTTGGTTATTGGGGAGGCAGATTGAACAGCGGATCGGAATATTCCGCTATCTTATTTTTTCATTGATTGTCGGCATCATAGCTAATATTGCTCAATACATGATGAGCGGCCCAGATTTTGTAGGATATTCTGGCATTATAGTAGGCATGGTTGGTTTTATTTGGATGCGGCAGAAAATTGCTCCTTGGGAAGGATATCCTCTTAACCCCGCAATCGTCCGTTTTATCGTCGTCTATGTCGCAATTTTACTCATCCTTGCAATGATCTTGTTCTGTTTTGATTTTTTCCATATATCACGATTTCCTTTTAATATTGCCAACACAGCCCATATTATAGGGGGCTTAACGGGAATACTACTTGCCCGTCTTCCTTTTTTCAGCCGGAGCGTTAAATGAGCGTAAGAGATCTTACTATATTAGGATGTTCGAGTCAGCAGCCGACCCGCAAACGGAATCATGGCGCCTATCTTTTAAGATGGAATGATGAAGGATTTCTCTTTGATCCAGGTGAAGGAACTCAGCGGCAGTTTATTTTTGCTAATATCGCTCCGACATGTGTCACTCGCATTTTCGTCAGCCATTTTCATGGTGATCATTGTTTAGGACTCGGATCGATGCTCATGCGTCTGAATCTCGATAAGGTGACGCATCCGATCCACTGCTATTATCCTGCAAGTGGGCAAGTCTACTTTGACAGGCTTCGTTATGGAGAGATGTACCATGAAACGATCCAAGTCGTTCCCCATCCTGTTCAAAAGCCAGGGCTTGTTGAAGAAGATGACAAATTCCGCATCGAAGCATTTTCTCTTGATCATGGCGTTGAGAATTTTGCTTGGAGGATTAAAGAAAAAGATTCCATCAAATTCGATAAGCAAAAACTCAAAGAGAAAGGTGTTCTAGGCCAGATGGTCCGTCAAATCGAAAAAGATAAAAAAGTTTCGGTCGGTGGAAAAATCATCACGTTGGATGAAGTGAGCCACTTGCGTCCTGGCGATGTCTTTACCATTGTCATCGATACACTCCCTTGCCAGGGTGCTATCGATGCTGCTAAAGGAGCAACGCTTCTTTTATGTGAAAGCACTTATCTGGATGAACATAGGCATCTGGCAAAAGAATATCACCATATGACAGCCAGGCAAGCTGCAGAGATCGCTAAAAAAGCAGGAGCGAAAGAATTGATCCTCACTCATTTTTCAGCCCGTTATCAAGATCTCGAGCCGTTTGAAACAGAGGCGAGGACTATTTTCCCTAATACGTTTGCAGCAGACGATTTAAAAGTCTTTCCTTTTGCAAAATCTAATGTAGGTCTTGTGAGAGAAGTTTGAACTCTTGCAGCATGATTTCTAATGCGGCAGGATTGCGAAGAAAAGTCTCGATCATTTTTTTCAGCTCAGGTGATTTTGGATCTGCGAGATAGTGTTTAGATGCTTCAAGCAGAGAAATGTTTTTCGGCAGACCAGGGATAGATAGAGGCTGCGTCAAAATCGTTTCAACAATTTCACCTGCATCGTAAAGTTTTTCTCGAAGCATAAGTTATTTTCCTGCGGCTTGTAAGGCTTGTTTTGCAGTTGCACTAAGATTTGTAATGAGATGTGCAACTTTATCGAGTTTGGGATCGAGAGTCTTCAAATCTAAATTTGAAAGTTCGGCCATTGTCATATCAAGCTCTGCAGAAAATTTCTTAGCTGTAGCAGTCACATCCGGAGAATCTCCTGGAGGATTTGCTGGACCGGTTGGATCAATTCTAGTTATCATTTGGGTCACCCGACTACCAGTATATCAAGTTGCCAAGTATTCTTCCAGTGGTCCTTTAAAATTATCGATTCCGTCGTTTTCAAAAGCGATGATTTTAGTTGCAACTTCATCGAGAAGCCCACGGTCGTGCGACGCCATAATCACGGTGCCTTTAAAATCTTCTAAAGCCCAGGCGAGCGCTGCAACGGCTTCCAAATCGAGGTGGTTATTGGGCTCGTCCATGATCAAAAAGTTGTAGTTGCAGAGCATCATGCCGGCCATGATGAGCCGGGCAGTTTCTCCTCCAGAGAGATGAGCAACGGGTTTAAAGGCATCATCTCCGCCAAAGAGCATTTTTCCCAGCACACTTCGAACATCTTGGTCGTACACATTTTCTTTTTTGGCTTTGAGCCAGTCAAAAATAGTCTGAGATCCTTTTTTATTCACGATATCGGAGTGGTTCTGAGGGAAATATCCGATCTGTACCTGATGTCCGAGTTCAATCTTGCCGCTATCTTGTTGGAGAACTCCGGCCATCATCTTCAGGAGCGTACTTTTTCCCCGTCCGTTATTTCCGATCACGCCGATTTTATCTCCACGCAGGATCTCACAGCTGTAATTTTTGATCACGGGGTGGTCGTAGGCTTTAGAGACATTTTCGACTTTAAGGACGATTTCCCCAGAAGGCTTTTCCGGAGGGTAGAACCTGATATAGGGGCGTTGGATGTTCGATTTTTTCAGTTCCAGCGGTTGGAGCCTGTTGATTTCACGGATACGGGACTGCACTTGGCTGGCCCTGGTTCCTGCACCGAAGCGGGAGACGAAATCTTGAAGCTGAGAAATCTTCTTTTCTTTCGATTTATTTTCTTCTTCAGCACGAGACCGGACAGCTGTCTTGGCAACGATCATCTGATCGTAATTGCCAGGATAGATAATCACAGTCTCATAATCGATATCGGCAATATGTGTTGTGACGGTATTAAGAAAATGGCGGTCATGGCTGATCACAACCAGTACACCTTTATATTGTAGTAGGAACTGCTCTAACCATCCGATCGATTCCATATCAAGGTGGTTGGTTGGCTCATCGAGCAGGAGTGCTTCAGGTTCTCCGAAGAGAGCTTGGCAGAGGAGTACGCGGAATTGTGAATCGAGAGGGATCTGATGCATTTTTAACGCGTGCAATTTCTGCGCGATGCCCATGCCTATTAAGAGCTCTTCTGCTTCAGATTCTGCGCTGTAGCCATTTTCTTCTGCGATAATTTCTTCGAGTTCTCCTAAACGGATGCCGATCTCGTTGGTGATCTCTTGTGTATATAGGTGGTCTCTTTCTTGGAGTGCATCCCAGAGGCGTTTGTTGCCCATGATGACGACGGAAATCACATCTTGATCTTTAAAGTCTTCGATGTTCTGCTTAAGGAAACCGACCTTGCGCGGCAAAGTAACGGTTCCTTCGTTCGGCTCTTCAAGCCCCATCATAATTTTCATGAGGGTCGATTTGCCCGAGCCGTTAGGCCCTGTGAGTCCGTAGCGGCTGCCGGCATTAAAAGAGACGTTGATGTTTTCAAAAAGAAGACGCGGTCCGACTTTTTTAGAAATTTTGGTTAATGTAATCATAGGATCTATCCCTTAATGATAAAATTTTGATTTTTGATGTATTTTTTCGCAGATTTTAAAGCCGCTTCGTAGGACATACTTGGTAAAGTAGGCCAAGAAGCGGCTTTAGAAGATGCGGAAAAAGACGCAAAAAGCGAACTTTTAGCATTAAGGGATAGATCCTAGGGAAAACAGTATATCAAATGGGAAATTTATGAAGGAATGGAAAGAAAAGTTTTTAAGCTATCTGCAGGCGATTAAAAACGCCTCGGTCCATACATTGAGAAATTACGGGATGGATCTTGCAGATTTTCAGAGGTTTGCTCGAACAGAAGATATTAAAGCCGTCGATAAAAGAATGATTAGAGGATATCTAACACACCTGAATCAGAAGCAAGTAACCAAGCGCACTATATTAAGGAGGCTGTCGGCTCTCCGGTCGTTTTTTAAATATCTCCTTAAAGAAAAGGTTATTTCCCATAATCCTTTAGAAGAGATCGATGCGCCTAAATTAGAAAAAACCATTCCATCCCCTTTAACAATGGAAGAGATCGATCGGTTATTTCAGCAGCCAGATACGGAGACGTATTTAGGTTTTCGCGATCGCACAATCATGGAACTTTTTTATAGTTCAGGACTTCGGATCAGCGAACTTGTTGGTTTGAATCGATCTGATTTCGACCAGGCAAATCTTTTACTGCGTGTCAGAGGAAAAGGAAAAAAAGAGCGCGTCATTCCGATAACAAAGAATGCAGCAACATGGATTAACAGCTATCTCAATCATCCAGAACGTCACTTGGACAGCGAGCACACCCAAGCTGAAAAAAATCACGACGCGATTTTTTTAAATAAATGGGGAAACCGTTTATCAGTTCGATCGGTTGATCGGAATTTTCAGCTCTTATTAAAGCAGTCTGGACTAGCTTCAAAGGCCACTCCGCACACAATTCGGCACTCAATTGCAACACATTGGTTAGAAAAAGGTATGGATCTAAAAACTATCCAAATTCTATTGGGACATTCGTCACTTTCAACCACCACAATTTACACGAAAGTTTCAACAAAATTGAAAAAGGTTGTTTACGATAAGGCACATCCTTTGGTAAAAGGAAGAGATATGACTATTTCAAAACAAGAAGGAGTAGCGCATGAACAAGAATTTGTTATTTAGTATGCTCGCATTAACAGCATTTGCCTTTGCAGATGGAGATACAAACTCCTCTACATTGCTCGCAGGTGACAATTTGGTTGCAGGATGTGATACCGAATGCAAACCAAAACCAGTCTGCAAACCAAAACCAGTTTGCAAACCAAAACCAGTTTGCAAACCAAAACCAAAACCACCAGTATGCTGTGTTCGGGAAGGAATAGCACCCAACGTGCTCACTTCTTCTCGTCCATGCGACGACATTGGTCTCTATCTCTTTGCTGATGCTCTGTATTGGCATGCAGATGTCACCAATGCTGAGTGGGCATTTGTTAATCCTACCGGAGTAACATCTCCAGTCTCAGGAAAGAACCAAGAACTGGCCTTCAAATGGAACTGGGGTTTCCGTGTAGGTATCGGTTATGAGTTCGAACATGATCAGTGGGATTCAGATATCTACTACACATGGTTCCATAACAGGGCAGCTTCAAACGGTTCTACAAGCAGCACACATTTCACTGTGCCTGCAGCTGGATCGGCTTCAAGTCTGAATACTGATTCCTCGATGTCACCTATTACAGCCGCATCAGGAACAGCTAGCGCGAAATTGCGTTTCAACGTGTTAGATTGGGAATTAGGACGCGCGTTCTATGTCAGCAATTCTATTTCTCTCCGTCCGCACGTTGGTATTAAAGGAGCTTGGATCAAGTTGACAGAAAACGAGTCATTCACTGGTACAGGTGCGCTTGCAACTTATAGTAGCAGTGACACGACTAAGTCGTGGGCTGTCGGTCCTTCTGCCGGTATTAACTCCAACTGGTATTTCGGTTGCGCTAATACAATGCCGTCTACCCGTGGTGGTGAAGTCGGAGACAGACCTATGTTTAGCATTTTCGGAGATGTGTCCGGAGCTCTGATGTATGGTCATTTTAAGAATCGCCATTCTGAGACAGGTCTTACAGCAGCTGGCGCAGCCTCTGGCGGATTCAGTGCAAGCGGCCTGAACCGCAATCTGATGGTTCCCGTGTTAACTGGAATCATGGGATTACAGTGGGATATCTGTTTTGCTTGCGACTCAATGCACCTTGGCATCCGCGCAGGATACGAACTGCAATATTGGTTTAGACAGAATCAAAGATTCTCTAATTTCAATACTGCAGGTTTAGGCGAATCCGTAGCAGCTCCAAGATACACGCGCACAACGGGTGATCTCGCACTGCAAGGTCTGACAATTGATGTGCGTTTCGACTTCTAAGATCTTCATTTAGAAGTTTTAATATTCAGCCCATCTTGCCTTACTTCGGTCTGGGTACCGAAGTGAGGGGGATGGGCTGAGTTGTTTCATAACCATCTTATTTTTAATCATTAAAATAATTTATTGTAACAGATGTGTAATTATGCTATTCGGTGGTTTATAAATAGGAGAAACAAACTATGAATAGTATGGTTTTGCTGAGTTTTACAGCTTTAACAACATTTGTGATGGCAGGTGATGTTATTGCAACAAAAGAATCACAAATGATCAGCAGCAGCTGCGCTAAGCCATGCAATCCACCGCCGAAACCAAGAGCTTGCAGACCTAAACCAGAACACAAGCCGAAACCAAAACCATGTGAACCCTGTATTAGAGAAGGAGTAGCGCCAAATGTGCTCACTTCTGCACGTCCATGTGATGACGTCGGTTTTTACCTCTTTGCCGATGCCCTCTATTGGCATGCAGATGTCACCAACGCAGAGTGGGCTTTTGTCAGCAATGCTTCTCCAATAGATGTTGTTAAAGGTTCTAACAAAGAACTGGCTTTCAAATGGAATTGGGGTGTCCGTGTAGGCCTCGGTTATGAGTTCGAACATGATCAGTGGGATTCAGATATCTACTATACATGGTTCAAAAATCGTGCTGCTGCAAATAGTTCAATAAGCCAAGCTTCTTTTACAACACCGGTTGGTCAATCTGCATCAAGCCTTAACAGTAATTCCTTTTTGTTCCCATCGGTTATCACTAAAGGGAATGCGACGACAACATTGACTTTTCAAGCCTTGGATTGGGAATTAGGACGCGTATTCTATATCAGCAATTCTATTTCTCTCCGTCCACACGTTGGCATCAAAGGAGCTTGGATTAGGTTGAAAGAGGGTGAATCTTTTGTAGCCGAGGGAACAATAACACCCCTAACATACACCGTTAGCAACTCAACCAGGTCGTGGGGAGTCGGTCCTTCTGCTGGGATTAACTCCAACTGGTATTTCGGCTCAGCTAACACGCGCTGTCCTAAAGGCCAAGTGAAAAATAAACCCATGTGGAGTATTTTCGGTGATGTGTCTGGTGCCCTGATGTATGGTCACTTCAAGAACAGCCATTCTGAGACTGGTACAGCAGCTGGCGTCATTAATGGTGGATGCAGGCCATCTCATCTCAACCGCAATCTCATGGTTCCAGTGTTAACTGGGATCCTAGGATTAGCTTGGGATATGTGCTTTGACTGCGACAAGATACATCTTGGTATTCGCGCAGGATACGAGCTCCAATATTGGTTTAGACAGAATCAAAGATTCTCTAACTTCAATAATGGAACATTAGGTACCTCAGTAGCTGCTCCAAGATACACTCGCACAACAGGCGATCTCGCCTTGCAAGGTCTGACAATTGATGTCCGCTTGGACTTCTAATATTCAGCCCATCCTTCTTCACTTCGGTCTGAGTAACGGTGAAAAGGATGGGCTGAGCTATTTTCATAAACATCTTATTCTTAATTAATAAAAATAATATATTGAAATAACTTTATAATTATGTTAATTAGTAATTTATAAACACGAGGAATTAATTATGAACAAAATTGTATTAATAAGTTTTGCTGCATTAACATCATTTATAATCGCAGATGATATTATCGCAATAGAAGAATCACAAATGATTAGCGGCAGCTGCTCGAAGCCATGCACTCCACCACCACCACCAGAGCCTTGCAAGCCTAAGCCACCTGTTTGCAAAAAGCCTTGCCCTCCAGTGCCTGTCTGCGACAATACTCTCTGTTCAGCGGTTCCCTTGAGCGAAAACGGCTGGTTTATCTTTGCAGACGCGCTCTACTGGCATGCCAGTGTCGACAATGCTGATTGGGCATTTAAAAATAACGACACCACAAGCTTTGTGATTTCAGGGCCGAACCACTCATTAAACTTTAAATGGAGTTGGGGTTTCCGTGCTGGAATTGGGGCAAATATGGACTACGATCAGTGGGATACCAATGTTTATTACACATGGTTCCGAACTAGGAATTCCAATTCCTTGGGAACAAAAGGGAATCAGGTTGGTTCAGACCTTTTTGGTCTAGCTTCTTCCTTTACACAAGGATCGATCAATTGGAAGATCCACTTTTCGATGATTGACTGGGAACTCGGACGTCCTTTCTATGTGAGCAAGCACCTCTCTTTACGTCCTCATATCGGTATTAAAGGCGGTTGGATCAACCAACATGTGCGAGAGAGTTTCACAAAAGCGACCAGTCACTATAGTTCTACGACCAAAAATGACTTTTGGGGCGTAGGAGCCTCTGGCGGTTTTAATTCTGCGTGGACCTTTGCTGTTCTAGGAACCCACCATTTTGACTTTTTTGGTGATTTTGCCGGTGCTCTAATGTACGGCCACTTTGATGTTAAGCACGCTGAGACCAGTTTTATGCCTTCTGGATTAGATCGTAATTTAATGGTGCCAATGCTGCAGGCGATATTTGGAATGAGCTGGGATACGAGCTTCAACTGCAATCGCTGCCACTTTGGACTCAGAGTCGGTTATGAATTCCAAAACTGGTGGAAGCAGAATCAAATGCTCCGCAATGAGACATCCTTATTTAACTTAGTGAACTACAGCCGCTTTGCTGGAGATTTAGGCCTTCAGGGATTGACCATTGATTTCAGATTTGATTTCTAAAAAATAAGAAAAATTCGGGAAAGCGATAAGCCGGATTTTGTCGTGAGCAATCATTCCTCTAGGGGCCTTGTCGCCAAAGCTCTCGAGCGGTCTTGCACCAAGCAACTGCGGAGAACAAACTTGGTACTCTTGCTTCGGATAGGGTTTATAGCACCTTGCCTCAGGGCAAGTGTGGCGGACTCCCAAAGTCCGCATTTTCAGCCTGTCTACCAAAATCGGTAGCGGAGTATTTTCTGTTACACTTTCCGTAGCCTTACGGCCCCCAGCCTTTCGCTGGTATCCTCTCCTGTGAAGTCCAGACTTTCCTCTGTTTTGCTTAAGCAAAACAGCGATTGCTTACTTTCCCGAAAAAAAATTAAGTGGCAGCTACACGACGGCGACGACGTTTTGTCGTTGTTGCTGCGCCTTCGACAGCTACTTCTTCTGGCTGCCAATAGTGAATGCGTGAGCAGTGTTCGCAGAACACAAGATTTTCACCCTTGCGAACGATATTTTCATGCTGAGCGGTCAATGCGATATGGCATCCGCTGCAAGTCCGGTTTTCAATCGGAACAATCACGCGATCTTTTTTGTTTCGAACGAGCCTTTCGTAAATTTGTAAAACTTCTGCGTTCGCAGTTTTTACTAGGTTATCTCTTTCTGCTTTTAAAGAGAGGCCTTCATCATTAATTAACTTAACGCTGTCTTTGATCTCATTTTCTAAAGCAGAGCTGCTGATTTCTGAAGTTTGGAGGCTCTCTTTAATTTTATTGAGAAGCTCTTCTCCGGCAACGCGTTTGTCAACGATATCAGAAACTTTTTGCTCGGTATTGATCTTCTCGCGCTCTAATGCTGTCATCTCTTGAGTTAGAGCATTAAACTCTTCCACTTTTTTGACAGAGCCCTGTTGAGATTCAAGTTTTTTCATCTTAGCAGTGATTTCTTGGATCTTTGCTTCGAGTGTCTGGGCTTGCTTGCCGTACTCGGTGATCTCGTTTTCTTTTTCGGTCAGCTGCTGATGGAGCTCTTTGCGCAGTGCTTCGATCTGCTCAATCTCTTTTAAGCGTTCTTTTTTCACACGCATCAGACGGAGCATCTTCATATCGAGCTCTTGGATTTCCAAAATCGTCTTGAGGGCCTCTTTCATTTGCAAATATCCTGGTTTGTAACCCGATAGAATATAGGGCAGCTCACTTTCTTCTCAAGGGGATTTTTTTAAATGTCACTTTATGCCAAAATGCGGTCAAGAGGGCTAAGAGATGTCATATTTAAAAAAATACTTTAATAAAGTCCCTGAAGCCCAGAGAAAAACGGCAGCAATCGCCTATTTGGCGTCGATTGATGCTGTCCATGGGGAATTTCCAGGCATTGGGGATGCCATTGTCAAAGAGTTAAAGGACCAGCGGTCCCATCTGAAGCTGATCGCCTCTGAAAATTTTTCTTCACTTCCTGTTCAACTAGCGATGGGCAACCTTTTGACCGATAAATATTCGGAAGGTTATCCCTTCCACCGGTTCTATGCCGGCTGCGAAAATGTCGATTTTGTCGAAGCGGCCGCTGTCGAAGAGCTTAAGAAAATCTTTAATTGCGACCATGCCTATGTCCAGCCTCACTCTGGGGCTGATGCCAACATGGTGGCATTCTGGTCGATCTTGGTCTACCGCGTCCAAAGTAAAGAAGTTGAAAGACTCGGTAAAAAAACGATCGATGAACTGACACCTGAAGAATATGAACAGATGCGCAAATTGCTGGTGAACCAAAAAGTGATGGGGATGTCGCTCAATTCTGGCGGCCACCTCACCCACGGCTATCGTCATAATATTTCTTCTAAAATGATGCATTCCGTGGTCTACGATGTCGATCCGCACACCGGCTATCTCGATTACAAAGCGCTTGAAGCCCAAGTCAAAAAAGAGAAACCAGCGATCTTGATCGCAGGCTATTCTGCCTATCCAAGACTCATTGATTTTGCCAAGATGCGAGAAATTGCCGATACGGTTGGCGCGACATTCATGGTTGACATGGCCCACTTTGCAGGTCTTGTCGCTGGAAAAGTGATGCAAGGCAATTACGATCCTGTCCCTTTTGCACACATTGTTACTTCTACGACACATAAGACACTGAGAGGTCCAAGGGGCGGCCTTGTGCTCTGTACAAATGAATACAAAGACGTGATCGATAAGGGATGTCCTCTCGTTTTAGGAGGTCCTCTCCCACACGTGATGGCTGCAAAAGCTGTTGCCTTCAAAGAAGCCAACACGGACGAGTTCCGCACCTATGCACATCAGATTGTGAAGAACTGTCATGCGCTGGCTGAAGAATTTATCCATCAGGGCGTTCATCTGACAACCGGCGGCACGGACAACCATCTCCTCGTCGCCAATGTCTTTGACAAATTTGGACTTACGGGCCGGCAAGCCGAAATGGCTCTTCGCGAGGCATGCTTTACCGTCAATCGCAACGCTATCCCTTTTGATAAAAACGGCCCTTGGTATACCTCCGGCGTCCGGATGGGTCCAGCTGCTCTCACAACCCTTGGTATGAAAGAAGCAGAGATGAAGCAAATTGCGAAATGGATCGTCAGTCTTTTTAAATCGACAAAACCGCTTTCTGATGAAAAGACCGGTGGTCCAAGCAGAGCTAAGATTCACATCGAACCCTCCGTTCTAACGACTGTTCAGAGACATGTCGGAGAGCTTTTACACCAATTTCCGCTCTATCCTGAACTTATCATTGATTGAACGAAAAGCTTTTTCTACACGGGTGCGGCGAGCACGAGATGGGATTTTTCGGATTATCTCGAATGCTTTTTTTATATTGAAAGATCCTGGAATCTCAATTTCAGGTAGCCTTTTGTTATAGTAGAGCATATCGACAAGAGCTTTTTCGGGAGTTGCCATTTTGACCCCCGTTTTAGGATCAAGTTCATACTCGAAGAAAAATTCTGGCACCATATGGTGGACTGAGACTGTTGCTAAGGGTGTTTGTATCTTGCGAGTGCGGGCAAGCGATACCACAGTAATGACTCTAGAAATTTGATCGATCATTCCAAGATGAAAAAGTGCTGTTTGCAAAGAAACATAGCAGGGCATTGGATCGACTAAAAAATCGGGTACAAGTAATGGATTAACTTGAAGATCGACAACCCATAATCCTCTCGAGAGATGAATAATAAGCTTTTCTTGGGCTAACCTTCTGAGGACCTGGCTTCCATACTCATTGCTCAATCCTAGCTTAATTGCTGCATCCGCTGTTGCTACGATAGGGACACCTATTGTTTGAAGCTTTTTTAAAGCTGAGGTCAATCTCATTTTAATGCCTCCAGATACTCTATGACTTTAAGCTGGATGGTATTCCATACTTCTTCAGTGTATTGGGGTTGTAATTCTGCAGGAAAAAATGCCAGGACTTGATCTTTGAAATCATTAAAACCGATTGTGCAGGCATTTTCACATGCTTGTTTTAAATGCTCTCCATCACCTTCCTTGACTCCATATGCATTTATCAAATGAAAAAGATCCCAAATATCCCGAGCTTGAGTTTCTGTTCTGAGGGATAAAGCCCTTATTTTCTGTTTGAAGGCAATAATGGGCCCATAATGTGGAGCAAAGATGGGATTCAAACGGTAGCTGCTCAATACCTCTGGATTGATAGGTTCGAATTCTATGGGTTCTTCAAGGCCTCTTCTTGAAAATTCAATCTTCGTCGGAAAAAGAGTACCTGATTGAGTTTTTAGTTGAATT
>Ga0206825_1048_pt2 | contig 12255 bp, 11 predicted proteins | sample Alteio_BWOrgCont_79_FD_152875 | JGI IMG/M metagenome (GOLD analysis project Ga0206825, IMG submission 152875) | Enriched cells from forest soil in Barre Woods Harvard Forest LTER site, Petersham, Massachusetts, United States -... | ecosystem: Environmental > Terrestrial > Soil > Temperate forest >...
AAAAGGTCTCTCCCCATCTCTGTCTTGCCGAAATCATCCTTAATAATACGGTCTTTCTCATAGGGTGATAAATTGACCCATTGATCATCATCAGGAATCGCCAATGAGGCCAGGAAGTATTTGGTTAATTTGGTGTATTCCACTTTCTTTTGGGCGTCGCTTAAGAGCTTGTCGCCTTTATTAATAATAAAATCAAATTTAAGGGCGTTTTCAGGATGGATGACTATTCCTTTTAAACAAGCTGGCGTATATTCAGGGCTTAATCGTACCATGACGCCAGGTGCCGGCATATGTGGCATCGGATCTACTGAAGCCCATTGGGCATAGGCTGGAGATTTGATAGTAGTGATGATAAAAGCTACTAAAATGACTGTAGAAATGACTTGTCGTATTTGCATCATATAGGTAATATTTCACCTTGTTTTCCGTATATAATGAATGTATATCATATAAAACTATAAAAAACAAGGCATGGGAGCATTCCAGTAATTTTTTGGGCCCCCGACAAATGCGTTCGGGGATGACAGCGTATAAAAAAGAGAACCCCACTTATTAAAGGCGGGGTCCAGGTAGGGAAGATGTGACAAACACGGTTCCTAGGCCATAGTCACAGTCTTCTTGGGAGAAGATGTTTTAACCTTCCAGTGTAAATTAATCCTCAACGTATGGCAGTAGTCTACCTTCATCAGGCGACGGCTGTGATTGACGTAAAAGAACCCTTTTACCCTGAAAGAAAATTTTTCGTCACGATTAACACTATCAAAAGACTTGGCAATATGCACTCGCGGGACTGATTGCTCCTCTTCGCTTTGTGCCTCTGAAGCCACATAAATGAAATTCTTGCGCACATCAGTGATACATTCTTTTTCTTCGGCATGTTCGCGCAAGGATATGACTTTTCCCCTGCCCTGTAAAACTGCTGTTGTTTTATGAAGAATGTCGCGCATTTTAATCTCCCCTCATTTTTGCTGTACTTATGGCCTCTAAACGAAGTGTACCATGCCAAAAGCTTAAAACAAGGTTGCCAGGCCGTTTTAGAAAAAACGTTTTCTTAAAATTACATCGACGGAGAATTAAAATAAAGGCTGGATTATAGGGAAAATTTATAAAAATTAAAGATTATGGGCAGGCTTTAAGGTCGCTTACGGAAGGGGAAGGAAACACGGTTTTCCTGGCCTTTGACCAGGCGTTTAATGTTGGAACTATGCCTAAAAACGATAAAAATGCACAGCACCATGGCCATTACCTTCATAGGAAAGGGCGCTTCAAAGGCCACCATCAAAATGGGTAAGGCAATGGCCGCACTGATGGAGGCCAAAGAAACATACCCTAGTGAAATAAAAAGGACCAGCCAAATCAAGGTTGCCAACCCTAAGACTATTCTCAGGCCCGGTAATTGAATAGCCAGACCTAATAAGACCCCCAGGCTTGTGGCCATGCCCTTGCCGCCTTTAAAACCTAAAAAAACTGTCCAATTATGGCCCGCCACAGCTGCTACAGAGATAATGACCAAGGATAAAGGATCTCCCAACCCAAAAGCATTGGCTAAAATGGTAACCGGGATAATCCCCTTGATAATGTCTAAAACCAAAACCACCCAACCCGGCCCTTTGCCCAAAACACGAAAAGCATTGGTAGCACCCATATTTCCTGAACCATGTTCACGGATATCAATGCCTTTAAGAACACGGCCAAAAATATATGCCACTGGGATAGAACCAATCAGATAAGCAAGGACAGCGCTAAGCGCCAGAAACAGTAGATTCATTGAGAGCTTTTATCCCTTCCTTTATATAAATTACACCCGAAACAAAAGTTGCCACCAGGGCCACATACCAAAACACAAAGGTAAATTTTAACTGCAACAGAACACCCAATACGCATACAATTTGTAAAAACGCAGTGAATTTGCCTGAACGATTAGCTTCAATGTCCAGCCTTCCTGTGGTCAGCTGGATGATCATGGAGCCCATCAGCAACATAAGGTCCCTGCTAATTATAGCTACTACAAACCATAATGGAAAATGAATCTCAGCAAAGCACCCTCTTTTGATGTATAGACAGATAAAGGCGCTGATCAAAAGAATTTTATCCGCCAGAGGGTCAAGTATGGCACCTGCTTTTGTTTTTTGCCCGCGTGTCCTGGCAATGTAACCGTCGATAATATCTGAAATGACTGCTGCCATGAATAACATCAAGGCCAACCAGCGAAAATACTCATGTTGAGGGGAAATATACATGACCGTCGCAATAAAAAACGGGACCATCAAAATACGTCCGACAGTAACTTTGTTGGCAAAAGTAAGGGCCATAGTATTACATTCCCTGTAACTACACATTGTGGGACCACCTTAAAAAACCTATAATGCGGTTTTTCAGGAAGTGAGCCACATTTAGTGGCTCACTCTACCCATTCAAGTTTAACTTTATGGTCCGGACACCACATCATATCCGCGCTAAAACGCTCTCCATCCTCTGGACAATATTTAACCGTATGCTGAGCACTTAATGCTGTGTTGATCGACCGGATGGCCGACTGCGCCTGGGGATCATTCTGAACTTGTTTCGCTAAATCTTTTAGTTGTGATTCACTGACCGGCTGATTCGTCAGTCCCTGGGTCATGGTGGTCAAGGCTGAAATTGTTTCTGCCTGGCTCGTTTTAGGTTTTTGCCCTGCTGTCTGGCACCCGCAAAGGCAACAGATCGATATCAGCACAAACACACGTTTCATTGTATAATCCGTAAACGATCCAAAGGCCAGAAAATAATATCCGCCTTACCGATGATGCTCGACTCAGGCACAAATCCCCAATAACGGCTGTCATAACTGGAACGGCTGTTGTCCCCCATGACAAAAACATAGCCCGGAGGCACATGAACCACTTCACCTTCTGCCCCGTAATCACCGCGATTATAATAATAGGTACGCTTAATGCGCGGATCAGTGATTTCATTGCCGTTAATATAAACAGAGCCATCTTTGATCTGGACCGTCTCACCACCCACCGCAATCAGGCGCTTGATAAAATCCTTAGTCGGATCAACAGGGTAAACAAAAACAATGATGTCCCCGCGCTGAGGCTTTCTAAATCCTGGCAGGCGTGCTTTTGTCATGGGCAGCAAAGCATTGGGCCATCTAACCGACAGCAAAGGGCTTCCGTCCTGGAAACCAATGTCCCAAAACATGGGCGGTAAAATCTGTGGACCGTAGGTCCACTTGTCGACAAAGAGATGGTCTCCCTCAATCAAGGTCATGCGCATGGAACCGCTGGGAATTTTAAAAGGCTGGATAAAATAGCTGCGGATCACCACTGCTAAAACCAGGGCAACAAGAATTGATTCAACCCATTCGCGGGTGGCTGATTTTGGTTTACGGTCGTTATCATTATTGGACATATCTTATCTTTCTGGATTTGTCATTCTGAGGCGTAGCCGAAGGATCTTAAGACGCCTTAAGATCCTTCGGCTACGCCTCAGGATGACGCCTATATTTTTAACGCTGCCAAAAACGCTTCCTGGGGGACTTCCACCCGGCCGATTTGTTTTAGTTTCTTTTTACCTTCTTTTTGCTTTTCCCATAATTTGCGTTTACGGCTGATGTCTCCGCCGTAACATTTAGCCGTAACGTTCTTACCCGTTGATTTTATCCTGGCACTGGAAATGATACGTCCGTCAGCCTGCGCTTGAATACGTATTTCAAATAATTGCTGCGGGATAAGCTCTTTGAGTTTGGTGACCAGTCCCAAACCTTTATCATAGGCCCGGTCTTTATGCACCATGCATGAAAAGGCATCACAAGGCTCATCGTTGATCAAAATATCCAGACGGGTGATAGAGGCTTGCTGATATTCCTTAAACTCATAATCAATGGAACCGTAACCGCGGGTGGCAGACTTGATCAAATCATTAAAATCCACGATGACCTCAGAAAGCGGCACATCAAAAATGATCTTCATACGGTCCCCGATGAATTCACTCTTTTGAAAAACCCCGCGTTTCCTTTTAGAAAGTTCCATGACCGCATCCATATAGGTGACCGGGGTAAAAATCGACACCGCCAAAATTGGTTCTTCCATACGGACGATATCAGAACTGTTAGGTAAATCTGAAGGATTTTCCAGCTCCATGACAGAACCATCGCGCATGATGATCTTGTAACCGACATTGGGAGTGGTTAGAATCAAATTCAAATCATACTCACGCTCTAAGCGCTCCTGCACGATCTCCATGTGCAACAAGCCCAAGAAACCGCAGCGAAATCCGTACCCAAATGACTGGGAAGTCTCATGCTCATATACAAGGCTGGGGTCAGATAAACGTAATTTATCAATGGCTTCCCGCAAAGGGGCATAATCCCCGGAATTAACCGGATAAACACCGCAGAAGACCAATGGTTTAAGCTGGCGATAACCTTCTAAAGGCTGGGCTGTGGGGCGTGCTAACTCCGTCATGGTGTCGCCAACGCGCACTTCTTTAGGATCATGCAAATTGCAGGTGATATAGCCGACTTCTCCGGCGGACAAGCCTTTGACCGGCTGGATGCCTGGTGCAAAAATACCCACTTCCTGCACGTCAAAATCACGGGCCACATTCATAAAATGGATACGCACGCCTGGTTTGACAGCCCCTTCAAATATACGCACATAGATAATGACACCCTTGTAGATATCGTACTTCATGTCAAAGACAAGGGCTTTCAATGGCGCCTCCGGGTCTCCCTCCGGCGGCGGGATAAACTTGACTATCTTTTCAAAAAGCTCGCTGATGTTTAAACCTTGCTTGGCTGACACCAATTGAATGTCCTCTTCTTTAAACTTGAGGACTTCTACAAATTGGCGCTTAGCTTCATCAATATCGGCATTGGCAATGTCAATCTTATTGATCACAGGCAAGATTTCCAGATTGCTGTCAATGGCCAGGTAATAATTGGCAATGGTCTGTGACTCCACCCCTTGGGTGACGTCAATCAATAGCAAGGCCCCTTCGCAGGCGCGCAGGGATTTTTCAACTTCATAAGAAAAATCCACATGCCCTGGGGTGTCGATCAAATTAAAAATATATTTCTGCCCATCTTTGGCTTTATAGTCCAGACGTACCGCTGAGGCTTTGATGGTGATACCGCGCTCGCGCTCAAGGTCCATATCATCAAGCATCTGATTATGGAATTTACGCTCGTCAATGGCCCCGGCAAACAATAAGAACCTGTCCGCCAGTGTGGATTTGCCATGATCAATATGTGCGATGATGGAAAAATTGCGGATGTTGGAATGCTTACTCATAATTGGATCAGTTTCATGATTTTGTCTACTGTTCCTTCGACGGTCAAACCGGTGGAATCAACGGTAATGGCATCATGCGCTTTTTTTAAGGGGCCGACTGCCCTGGAAAAATCTTTTTGGTCGCGCTCCAGCATATCTTTGCGTAATTGCTCAAAATCAACAGGCTTGCCAGCCGCGACCAATTCTTTATAACGGCGCTGCACACGTTCTTCCACATCAGCATCCACATAGAATTTATAACGCGCATCTGTAAAAACCACCGTACCTTGATCACGTCCATCAGTCACAATGGATCGGCTCATCCCAATGGCCCTTTGCCAGGCCACCATTAAAGTCCTCACACCAGGTGTTTTGGCAATAAAGTGGGTGTTATTGGTCACCTCCGGGGCGCGGATGGCCACAGAAACATCTTCGCCATCCAAGGTGATATTTAATGAGCCATCAGGCATTTCTTTAAAAGCAATTTTTGTATTGCGTGCCAGGATGGTCAGGGCCTCTTCGTCGGATAAATCCATTTTCAAGCGCAAGGCCTTAAGTGTCATGGCACGGTACATCGCACCAGTGTCAAGATAAGAAATCCCGAGCCTCCCGGCCAAAGACTTGGCTACAGTACTTTTACCAGCGCCTGCAGGGCCGTCCAAGGTAATAATTAAATGATCAGCTGGCATGGCTTTTATCTAAACGTTCCCGTTTCTCCCTGGCTTGTTTAAAAATATCTGTCAATGTATCCTGGTCGCGGGCCACAATGGCTTTGCGCATCGCGGCTAAAATCTTTACAGTTTCGTCCAATGCTTTCAAAATCGGCTTATGGTTGGATAAGGCAATGTCTCTCCAGACCTGCGGGTCTGATGCCGCGATCCTGGTCGTGTCCTTAAGGCCTTGGGTAGCATGTTCCAAAAAGTTATCAGGCATGGCCTTCATCAAAGCAAAGGCCGCCAGATGGGGCAGGTGGCTGATATAAGCCAAAATTTGATCATGCTCCTGGGGCGTCATCAATTTGACAGTGGAGCCTAATTGTGTCCAAAACTGTTTGACCTTTTCACGGGCCAGACGATTGGTCTTGTCGGTCGGGGTCATTACACAGACGGCCCCTTCATAAAGCTGGGCACTGGCATTGGCAGGGCCTTTTTTCTCGGAGCCAACCAAAGGATGAGAACCCACGAACAAAAGCGAATGATGCAAAACTTTTTCAGCCCTTTCAACGATCACCGCCTTGGTACTGCCTAAGTCCGTGATAATGCATCCACGCCTGTGTTCTTTACCCAAAATCTCAATGATATCTAAGACTGTTTTCACTGGTGTAGCCAGCACGATCAAATCGGCACCGACGATACCTTTATTAAAATCTAATGTCCCCTCGTCAATGGCCCCTAAATCAGTCGCTTCCCTTAAAGAAGTTTCCTGACGGCCAATACCAATCACCTCACGGGCCAGCCCTTTTTTCTTGATGGCCAGCCCCAGGGAAGTCCCCATAAAACCAACACCTACGATCGCAACTCTTCTAAATAATTCTTTTCTATTAAACATAAGTTCTCCTGTAAGTCACAAGTCACCAGACACACGTCACAAGATTACAGCTTGTGTCTTGTGACTTGTGTCATTGTCACTTTCAAAATTCTCTATCAACCGCCTGGGCCACGCGTTTGCAGGAGACCATCAATTCCTGAAATTTATCCGGCATCAACGATTGCGCCCCGTCAGACAATGCTTCCTCAGGGTTTTCATGCACTTCGATCATTAAAGCATCACCGCCCGCGGCAATCCCTGCCCTGGCCCCTGCGGCCACATATTCCCAGGTGCCTGTGCCATGGCTTGGGTCAACAACCACCGGCAAATGAGAAAGGCGTTTAGCAACAGCTACGGCGTTAATGTCCAAGGTGTTACGTGTAGCCGTCTCAAAAGTACGGATACCGCGCTCACAGAGCATGACGTCGAAATTACCGTTGGCCAATAAATATTCGGCAGACATCAGCCACTCCTTAATTGTTCCACTCATCCCGCGTTTAAGCATCACCGGTTTTTTAATGATACCGACTTCTTTTAAAAGCGAAAAATTTTGCATATTGCGGGCACCAATCTGCAAAATGTCGACATATTTAGCCAAAAGTTCCACCTGGCGGGTATCCATGACCTCAGAAATCGTACAGATACCAACTTCTTTTCCGACAGCCTGCAGGATTTTCAAACCTTCCTCACCTAGACCTTGAAAATCATAAGGCGAGGTGCGCGGCTTAAACGCCCCGCCGCGCAAAATATTGGCACCCAAGGCTTTGATCTTTTTAGCAATAGAAAGCATGCCTTCATAACTTTCAACGGAACAAGGACCTGCCATGACTGCAATCTTTGTACCACCCACTGTTGTGTTGTAGGGAAGCTTAATAACCGAATTTTCTTTCTTAAACTCACGGGAAACCAACCTATAAGGTGCCAAGACTTGTAAGACCTGATCAACACCGGGAAAAACTTCCAGAGGTATGACTCGCAAGGCATCTTCAGGACCGATAAAACCTATTACCGTACGCTCTACCCCACGCGAAATATTGGCCTTAAGCCCCAGCTTACCGGCACGTTCGACAATATGTTGAATATTTGCCTCGGTAGCATCCGGGCGTAAAATGACGATCATAACATTTCTCCTGATTTCGTTTCTGTCATTCCCGCGAAAGCGGGAATCCATTTACCCAATAAAATTTAAAGACACTCTGCCAATGTTTTTATAAAACGCTTGTTTTCCGACGCGCTGCCTATCGAGACGCGTATATATCCTTTTAACCCCCAGGCGGCCATATCACGGATAATGACACCTTTTTTAAGTAAACCCTGGGCCACCTGGCTGCTGTCACCGCCAACATGGACTAAAATGAAATTTGTAAAACTCAGTTCATAGGCGATATCCATGCTTTCCAGGGACCGGTAAAGATATTGCCTTTGCTCATTAACATCACGGGCGATTTTGCGATAATACGCCTCATCCCCCAAAACAGCCACGGCTGCAGCCTGGGCCAGGCTGTTGACGTTAAAAGGTTCGCGTAAAACATTTAATATCGAAATTATTTCTCGACTGGCAATCCCATAACCGACACGCAGGCCCGCTAATCCATACATTTTTGAAAAAGTACGGGTGGTCATCAGATTGGGATATTTTTTCATTAAACTTAAAGTATCAGGATAATCTTTTGCCTGCACATACTCAAAATAAGCCTCATCAAAAAACACAAGTGTCGTTTTAGGCACAGACCTTAAAAAATCTTCCGCCTGACGCTGGGTGATATAGGTACCTGCCGGATTATCAGGATTGCCTATAAAAATAATCTTGGTACGAACACTGATTTTGGCCTTCATCGCATCAAGATCATAATGGAAATCTTTTAACGGCACCTGGTGCACGCGGGCACCGGACAACGTTGCGGCGATCTCATAAATCAGGAATGAAGGTTTGGCTATGATGACATCATCCCCTTTTGCCGCGAAAGCTTTAACCGCGAGCACAATGATCTCATCTGAACCATTACCAAAAATCAGTTGATCATCGTCGACACCAAACTTTTTAGCCAAAGCACGCCGCAGCAAAAAACAACCGCCATCCGGATACCGATTGATTTCACGGGCCGCCTTATTCATGGCCTCTAAAACCTTAGGCGATGGCGGGTAAGGATTCTCGTTAGAAGCCAATTTAATGACACTTTTTAAGCCTAGCTCACGCCGGACTTCATCAATAGGCTTGCCCGGCACATAAGGCTTGATCTTTAAAATATTTGGGTTTGCAACCTGCACAGTCCGATCTCCATTTTAAATCAATAAGACAGAGCATTATAAAGTGGGTTTAAGGGAATGTCAAAAGGAAGCTTTTACAATCCTTAATACCATTTTTGACATTGCTTATACTTCACTGATAACATCAAATCCTTTAAAGCTCCCGACAATCGCCAGGCCGATTATTTTACCCCGACAAAGTTTCTTCCGTTTGATTTGAGCGGCTGTTTCATTGAGAGTTGCTCCTGAGCCCACTGCGTCATCGACAAGTAAGATATTGTCAAAGGGTGTTTTATCTTCCACGATAATGGTTTGTCGGGCGTTATCGACACGGTCTTGAAGCTTGTTGAGTGTTTTCTGCGCAACCATAACAGTTGTTTTGGCTTTAATGATGGAAAGCAACCTTTGTTTAATAGGCAGACGCTTTTTTAATTCATTCATCAATTGGGTCTCACGTTTGACGGTAGGAGGGATAAAACCAACGGCATCGATATTGAATTCTTTAATGATATTTTCAACCTGCGGGGAGATCATTTCAATGAGAGTAGTAATTTGTTTTTTATTTTGGCTTGATTTAGCCAATAACAGCAATTGTCCCAGCTTGGTTTTCCCAAATCGCTCGATGGCATAAAAATCCAAATAAAAAAGCCTGTCCAATGCAACGTGTTCAAAAGTGGTAGACATCTTGCGCATACCATCAATGAGGTCGTTTTTCTTATATTGGCTGTACTTTTCCAAGGTGGATATATATTCCAAGGCCGTTTTGGAGGGTTCCAAATTTTGTTTGTGGCACCATGCTTCAAAACCTTCTAAACCTATTTTTTCCTGCCCCACAGGAGATATGTAATAAAAATTTTCATCGATTATACGTTTATTTTGTTCTGTCAGATCTATTGGTTTCTTTAGCTGTTCTTTGCTGGCAAGCGTGTAATAGACTTTGGGCGGATGACCGACCTTTTGGACTAAATTCTTGTTAGAAAGAACCAGGAGTTGTTTAAAAACAGCCCTCGGGCTTATGCCCAAAAAATTATAGAGATCTTTAGGGCTGGCCTGACTGTTTTTCGAAATATATTCAATGATTTTTTGCCCGGTGTCTGTTCTCATGGTTCATATTATAACATACTAATGGGATTCTGTATAGTTCATAGTTCACTATGAACTATGAACTAGTCCGAAGCAATTCCACATAAGAGCTGTCAACGTATCGTGTGAAGAAATACGGGAAGTGACGGATTTGATTTTAGTGTACTATTTTATAGCCCTTTAGACACGCCCAAAATCTGCAGCAGGTTTTGAATAGGAATGATGCGGATGATATGCGTCCCTACTCCGGCAAAATCTTCCTGTTGAAACATTGCGACCATCGCAGGATTAAATTTTATTCGATCGAAATTCCCATCCCTAGAAGATTCGACATTTAGGAATGCCTTATTGCTTAAATCAATACCGCCTGGGGCCTTGAATATCCCAACGGTCTGAGGAACGTTTAAAGAGAATGGCCTTTTATGGATTAAATTTATCTGTGCTTTATCTCCTATTATAACCGAAAGGGCTTCAGCAGCCGTATTTGTCATTTGAGGAAACTTAGGTAACCAGTCTGAAATTGTTCCTCTTGTGACAAGACCCTGCAGGAGTTCCCGCCATGTTTCCCAAAATTCAGACCCGACCCATATCGCCTTGGTATGCCTGATTTTTTCAGTGCCGGTCAGGTCCATATGGTCCATAAACAAGGTCATTGTATTTATCCCACCCGGATAATAAACAATTCCCTGGTCTCCAAAACTCAATAATACGGCTTGTCTTAAAAATTCATGTTTTAAACCCAAATATTTTTCATGCCGACCCTGGATTATGTCCGGACTACTATTTGAAACATCAACAAAACTAGGTAGAAATTCCCTTCCTTCTGCCAGGATTTTTTCCCTTGCCCTACGAAATCCTTGACGGACAGCATCGCCGATACTGCCTTTCTCCCCCATTTCCGTAAGGATGGAATAACCGGCAAGGGTGCTTTTATAAGCCAATTCTTCAGCGTCTTTAAAATAAGAGGTGCCTGCTAAAGGCCGTGATTTCTTTGAACCAACGATGGTAATGGAAGGACCCAAAAACTGCAATGCATCCAAGATGCGGGAAAATTCAGCATCGATATCCCCTAAATTCAGTTCATAACCTGGTCGAAAGATACTGCCTACTTGACTGTCAAACTGTTCAAATATTTTGATAAGCTCGTTATCACCATGCTCAGGAAGCAATTTTATCAAACGGCTGACAGGGTGCTCAAGGAACCCTCGTTTTTCCAATCCCATCATAGCTTCATAAAGCGGATTATAAGCATTGTCCCTATTAACGAAAATAACGGGCGTGTCTAAATGAATTTCACCATCTACTTTTTTTGCTAGAGCATCAAAAGCCTCATGTAAGGTACCAACTCCTCCCAAATAAGCAACAACACCCTTGGTATTTCCTATTTGTAAGAAGCTTTCCACGCGCTGCAAAAAATGATGAAAATGAACAGTAAAATCAGCAGGAGCTGCCCCCTCTTCAAAAGGAAGCTTGAGCGGTAAAGCAATTGACTTACCCTTTCTTTGGTCAGCAGGGACATCCCAGGCCCCGAGATGGATATCCGACATGCCTCCAACCGTTGCCCCGCCTCCAATGATTGAAAAACCTCTTTTAACCAATTCACCTGCCTGACGCCTGGCTTCGGGAGAATTTATCCGTGCTGAGGCATACATGGCCACCGCTTTTCCAACTTCCGGCCTTATCGTCAATGCTTGGTGCATTTCATTGACGAATCTTCTTCTCAATTCTCTCCCAAATCCCCTTTGTTGGCCAAGGGACCTAAATATGTTTATCATCTCAATAGGGTATTGTTTCCTCATGAAATGGTCAGCTAAACGTCTGGCAGTATCCATCGGATAACCTTGATCTACCAAATCCTTTGTTTTCATCATAAACTGAATCAAAACATCCAAGGTCTTACGGCGATATCCGTTAATAATAGTGTCAAAGTGATTTAAGATGCTCTCAGAAGAAAAATAGATATCCAGGCAGTTATCTGATGCATTCATCCTTGCAAATATAAAATTATCACTTGGAAATGGCTTGCCGTTTGAACTACCAGCCAATTTACTGTTAGCAACCTGTTTAATAATCACTTCAGGGTTAAAAAAGAAACGGACAGGGTATTTACCGTCTAATATGGTGAAGTTATCATATCCTG
>Ga0206825_1024_pt1 | contig 11458 bp, 6 predicted proteins | sample Alteio_BWOrgCont_79_FD_152875 | JGI IMG/M metagenome (GOLD analysis project Ga0206825, IMG submission 152875) | Enriched cells from forest soil in Barre Woods Harvard Forest LTER site, Petersham, Massachusetts, United States -... | ecosystem: Environmental > Terrestrial > Soil > Temperate forest > O...
CTGGGTTTTTCGCTGACGCAAGGAGCGGCGCATTTTAAGAACTATTAAATGCGGCACTCCCAGTAATTGTCCTGCAAACAAACGTTGAGCGAAGCCTTTATTCTTTACCGTGCCTGAAACGTCCTTAGTATCGAGGCCATCAGCGCCAAATGAAAATAAGTTACCTGTCCCGCAACGCAGATTCCCGGGGCATCTTCCGCAGTGCAAAACCATTATGGCTTGTGGCGAAAAGAGCATCGTTTTTCTCCATCCTATTATCCCTGCTGCTTTTGCCTGTATGCAGAATTTTGGCTGGACCACCACTGATTGATTGGCCTGATAACTGGGTTACCGTTGGAAGGACGCAAATTGAAACAACGCCCCAGTCAGTCATCATCATGGGTGGATATACCGTTAACAAAAGGCTATGGGATGATGAGCAAATTACCTTTCGTGCGCGGGCGCCGGTAATTGCAAAGCAAGTGCAGATCTGGGCCGGGTTCCGTTTCCGCGATCGGGACAGCCGGTATGTGTTTGCTTTGCGCGGAGGAAATGACAACGACATATATTTGGCGCGCTATGCACCTGATGGCGGGGCTGAATTTCTTGGTTTTGCCCCGCTTGATTTTAAACCCCAGCCGGGTATTTGGTATCGTCTGCGGGTTGTTATCCTGGGAAATCGTTTCCAGATTTTCTTAAACGATGAGCAATTGCCTCGCCTAAATGTCGTTGATAGCCATCCGCTATGGGATGAGGGGAGTGTTTTCTTGGGAGGCGGTTGGCTACCCGCAGAGTTTTCCGATCTGCAGGTCAATCCGTTATCAGACCAGGACAAAGCAGTGTTTCTGAGCATTGGAAACAAAAATTGGAATGCACCTCCGGTGGATACAGAAGCCCTCCGAAAAAAGCAACGCTCTGAATATGCTTCTGCAAAAATCCCCTCATTGGCCGATACGCGCACAGTTGTTCCACTGGATGGGAACTGGTTGTTTATGCCGGACTATGAGCTGCCGGCCGGACAAACGCCGGTTCAAATTGATTACGATGATGAAAGCTGGAACGTGATGCCAGTGCCATCGTTCTGGACGCCCGCCCTGTCCTGGCTCCATGGTGAAACGGGTTTTCCCGGGCTGGATGAATTTTCCCGGACTAAAGGCGTGGCGGAAAGCCTCTACGTTCAGCGTATCAAGCAATGCGATTCTTACACCTTCGATTGGCGCAAAACCGGCGCCGCCTGGTATCGCCAATATATTGATCTTCCGCTGAACCTGGACAACCGGCACTTCGAACTGACCTTTGATGCCATCGCCAAGCTATCCAGAGTATGGGTGAATGGAATTGAGGTCGGAAATCACACTGGCATGTTTGGCCAGGTAAAGTGCGATATCACAAAAGCTGTCAAGCCGGGTCGGAATGTCATTGCCGTTCATGTCATCACCCAGCTCAGAACGCCAAACAACCTTACTAATAAGGTAGAAGGCGTGGCTGTAACTGTGGACGTGTCTTCCGATATGTTGTATTCACTCCCTCATGGCATGTTCCAGAACGATGTAGGCGGGATTTGGCAACCTGTAACCTTGACCGCAACGGCGCCGGTATTTGTAAAAGATTGCTTTATTCAACCTGGACTGCACGGAGCCGACCTTGACCTTGAGGTCACTAACAGCGGCCAGCAGTCGAAACAAATAGGCATTCTTTATCGAATCACTTCCGCGAAAGATGGCGCGATTCTTTATTCCAATAAAGCGCCCATAAATCTTTTTGCATCAGCGGAAAATATCAGCCATTTAAAACTGATTACTCCCCGCCTCCATCCGAAACTTTGGTCACCGCAGGATCCGAATCTTTACAATCTTGATATCGCATTGAAGGATCAAGGCATAACGATTGATAATTACCGCGTCAGGTTTGGATTCAGGACTTTCTCGGTTGACGGAAATAAGCTTCTGCTAAATGGCTATTCCTATTGGCTGCGCGGCGCAGACCCATTTCCAAACACGCTGTGTCCCAACGATTCTGTATTAGCGCATCGTTTTATGGAAATTGCGCGCGAAGGGAATGTGAGTGTCACGCGGTCGCACATTGTTCCTTTTACCTCCACGTGGCTCGATGCAGCAGATGAAGTAGGCATGGGCGTATCTTTTGAAGGCACCTGGCCATGGTTAATGCTCAGGGGCGAGCCTCCCGATGACGAATTAATCAAAGACTGGAGAGATGAGTATATTTCATTGATTGAAGAATACCGGAACCATCCGAGCATCATCCTCTGGACGGTTAATAATGAAATGAAGTTCGAACAGAATGATCCCAAAAAAATTGGAAAAAAATGGTTAATTCTAAGCGATACCGTCAACGCCATGCGAAAGGCGGATCCCACGCGCCCGATTGTCGCCGATTCCGCATATGTACGGGCAAAAGCTTTGGATGGCTATAACGCATTGGTCAAGCCCCTGGGTTTGGATGATGGCGATATTGACGATGCGCATCGCTATTACGGTTGGTATGCCGGATCATTTTTCAATCTCTATGATGGTGAGTTTAATGATTTAAGCACGCCTGGCCGCCCTCTCATTAGCCAGGAAATGTCAACGGGCTATCCCAATAACGATGATGGGCATCCGGTAAGATTTTATCTCTTTAAACATTATACCCCGCAAGCGTTCGTTGGGGAAGACGCTTACGAAAATGCCGATCCGGCAATCTTTTTGGAACGCCAGGCGTTTATGACCAGGGAAGTAGCAGAAACTATGCGCCGAACCAGCCATGAGGCGGCGGCTGGCATATTATTTTTCTCCTATTTTACCTGGTTTCAAACGCCGTGGCTGGCGAATGGCATTAAACCTTGGCCGACCTATTATGCCTTAAAAAGCGCACTGCAACCTGTTCTCGTCAGCGCCGAATTGTATGGAACGCATTTTTATTCGGGCAGCACGTTTCAAGATAGAGTTTGCGTCGTAAATGACTCCGAAAACTACGAGGCAATTCCTAAATGCCGGCTGATTTGGGAATTTCAATGTGATGATAAAGTTTTATCCGAGGAACAAATGGCGGTCCCTTCAGTTGACTATTACAAAAGTCATTGGCTGAATGTAAAATTTAAAACGCCTGGCTCTTTGCCCTCTCCACGGACCGACTCCCAACTGGTTCTCAAATTGGAGTCTTCTGACGGAAGGGTATTGTCCCAAAACAATTACAACGTTGTCATTGCAACACACGAATGGGCAGGCAACGGTTCAGATAAATTAACAAACGTTTGTTTATGGAACCCCGGCAACCAGCCAATGGATTACCTGTCAGATTTGCCAATCACGACTATGAATTCAATCCAGTCAATGATCCCGGCAAATGTTTTGATTGTTGGCCCCTTGAGCGGGACTGTGCTAACGCCCATGGAAACAAGTCAATTGAAAGAATTTATTTCCCGGGGTGGACAGGTGCTTATGCTTCATCCTGAAAATTCACTGGTTAGCCTCTTCCCCAGCCAGGTGAAAAGCTACCACGCAAAAGAAGGCGAAATAGTCACGATGCACGTCCCTGAATCGCCGGTTTTTTCAGAAATTGAGCCATTGGATATTGCCTGGTTTGACCGGGGGGAAAGGCGCCTGCCCATTGCCTGTACCGGCATTTATCAAATTGTTCAGGGGCGCAAAGATATCTCGGCGCTGGCTGATCAATGCGACGTTCATGGTTATTTGAGCGATACCTCTCAAATTCAAAAATATGAAGGCACGCCCCTGGTGGAGATGCAGATCGGGAAAGGGCGTCTATTTGCCAGCGAATTGAATTTTGAATCGGCCACAAATGATCCCATTTCAAAACGGCTTTTAAGCAACCTGATCGATTGTTTAGCAACGAACACGCCTTGATGGTGATGCATCTAAAAGGCAAATTTGATCTTAAATATGCAGTGACACAAGATTGGATTGGCTATCATATCGTCCCGTGACCGTCTGATTATTCCGCGTAATACTCCGTGGTGCCTTCAGCAGCGATTTGAATAGAGGCGGACGTTTTATCCTCCATCGCGTCATCCGTCACCCAACAGGCAGTCAATTAATAATTCGTTAAAGGGGAAGGAACATCGGCCTGATAAATTTCCATCCCAGCCTCCAATTTATTTTCGAAGGTAGATTCAGGTTATAAAACAGAAACTGCTTGCGCTCCGACATTAAAAACGAACCCATTTTGAGGCCAAACGAGCCATTATGGGCCATTGTCCCTGCTTCCCGGTAAGGCCGTTGACTTTAATTTTTATTAGCCGATATTGATGAGTTAATCACGAATGGATCTTTTTACGAGCCAGTCAAATAACTCGAGCCTTTTGTCCCCGGAATTGGACAAAGCCGAATATTCAAATCAATTGGGCGATCCCGTCCCTTTAGAGTGGATGGGACGCGCAACTTCCTTTCCCACCCACATTTCGGTGGTGGACTTTATCCGTGAAATAGCCCGCGCACGGCCGGATGCACCCGCCATTCAAGATGACACCCGCGTCATTAGTTTTGGCGAGTTGGATCACAAATCCGACTTGGTGGCAGGTGAACTTCTGAAACGCGGGTTGCAAATAGATGAGTCGGTAGCCGTCATGACACCGTTGTCCTGGGAATACCTGGCGGGAATTCTCGGCATCCTCAAGGCCGGTGGTTGCTATTTTCCCATTGATACTGAGACGCCGGCGAAACGCCTCGAATTTTTACTGGCCGATTGCCGGGCGCGTTTTATGTGGGCGAATTCGGCCAGCCAGAAACGTCTCAAAAACTGGCAGGGCACGATAATGGATCTGGCACAGGTTGTGGACAAAGCAGCCAACGATTCCGGAAAAGTCTCCCTCGTCCCTTCCGATCCGCATCGCACGGCCTATCTGCTCTATACTTCCGGTTCCACCGGCCAGCCCAAAGGCGTCCAGATCGAACATCATTCGCTCACGAATTTCGTCTGCTCTTATCATCGCTATTTCAATCTCACTTCCCGCGACCGCTCTTCCATGCTCGCCTACATCGCCTTTGATGTTTCAGTCAGCGACATCTGGCCCGCCCTTTGCGCCGGCGGCACAGTGGTGGTTCCACCCCGGGGAATTCTCCATGACCCCGACGGTTTGATTCACTGGCTCGAAGCCCAGGAAATCACTTTGAGCTTTATCCCAACGGGGCTGGCGGAAATTCTTTTGACTCGGTCATGGCCCAAACAAATGAAGCTGCGCTATCTCGTCACCGGTGGAGATCGTTTGCGTGTCCGCCCGCCGGCGGAATTGCCCTTTACCGTCATCAACGGCTATGGACCGACCGAAAGCACGGTGTTCAGCACCATCTCAGTGGTAAAACCTGAAGACGGGAGTGGAAAGCCGCCGCCCATTGGTTGTCCGCTGGATAACGTCACCACCTATGTGCTCGATGAAAAACTCCAGCCGTTGCCGATTGGCGCCATCGGCGAACTTTATCTGGGTGGCGCGCAACTGGCGCGGGGCTATCTGGGCCGCCCTGAATTAACGCAGAAACAATTCATTCCCGATCCTTTCAGTGGCATATCTGGGACGCGCATGTATCGGACCGGTGACTGGGCGCGCTGGCTGCCGGACGGTGAGCTTGATTTTATTGGCCGGAAAGATGATCAGATTCAAATTCGCGGTTATCGCGTGGAATTGGGAGAGATTGAATCGCTTCTTTTTGCTCATAAAGCAGTAAAACAAGTCTGTTGCGTTCCGCACCTGGTTGGCGGGATGCCCACCAGCATTGTGGCGCATATCGTTCCCAACGATCGCAGTCCCGATCCCTCGCAGGAATTGCGGGATTATCTAAACAATGAATTGCCGGAATACATGGTGCCCTCGCAATTTGTCCTCCACGAACGCCTGCCCTTGACTCCCCAGGGCAAAGCCGACCGTGCCGCCATGACGGCATTCGTCATCGAACACAAAGAGCCTTCGTCCCTCACCCCTGCCGAAGATGGGTTGGAGAAAGCTTTGGCTGGGCTCTGGCACTCGCTGCTGCCCGAAGCCGCCGGTTCATCCTCAAATACCACGTTTGCCGAACTTGGTGGCGATTCTCTCCTGCTGGTAAAGCTCATGCTCAGTGTCAGAGAAATCACTGGTCATCAGCTGGACGCCTCAGCCTTCCTCCCGCAACCCACCTTGAATGGATTATGCAAAGCGGTGAAAGCACAAATGGCACAGGCTGAATTCCAACCCGTTTTGGCCTTGCGCAAACATGGAAACCGGCCGCCTTTGTTTTTTCTTTATGGTTTGAGCGGAGACATTGAGATGTATTTCGATTTGGCCGATGCCCTCGGGGACGACCAACCCATTTACGGCATCCGTTCACCCGCTTTACAGGAAACGGCCCGCCTGCCTTCTTCCATCGAGGCGGCGGCGGCGGAAATCCTGGGTCACATCCGCAAAACCCAGCCCCACGGCGTTCCGGCGCTCGTCGGTTATTGCTGGGCGGGACAGGTCGCTTTTGAGGTATCGCGCCAACTGGCGCGCACCCACGCCGTCCATTGTTTCACCGCCGCCATTGGGTCAGATGCCCCGCTGCGGCCAATGAGTTTTGCCTCCCGGCTCATTCACTTCATCAAGTGCTTCCTTCCCTGGCTATGGGATTTGATATCTAATCCCATTAACCGCCAGCGGCGAATCTTGCGATTATTTGGCGTTACCGTTAAACAAAATCAGTCTCCCACGCCAACCGAGGCCGTGACTGGTTGGGACTCCTCCCTCATCACGCGACACCTGCTAGACCTTGCAAAAAAATATCGCCCTTTGCCTAAATCCGATGTGCCGGTAACAGTATTTCGGGAACGCAATGACTTTAACCCCCGCGGCCATCCGGCCCGGCCGGAAGATACCTGTTACCTGCTCAACGGGGGATGGGATTTTTGGACCAGCGGTGACGTGGGAATTCACTGGCTGAATGGCGACCATATCTTAATTCTCAAACCGCCCCTCGTGGCCAGCCTTGCGCAGGCCATTCGCTTGGCCCATGACCAATACCTGCAAAAATGATCTGTTCCAACCTTATTCAGCCGCTCGAGCATTTTTTTTCTTCGCGCGATTTTTGAAAAGCTGGTCCGCCAGCACGCCAATCAATACCACTGCTCCCATCACGGCAAAATTGAGCGAACTGGGAATGCCCAGCAAGTTGACCAGGTTCTGCAACACTTGTAAAAGCGCGGTGCCAATCAAAATTCCAATGACAGAACCTTCGCCACCCCGCAGACTGCAACCGCCCAGCACCGCGGCGGCAATTCCGTAAAGCTCGTAAAAATTTCCGTGCGTCGAAGGCGAAACGGAATTCGTATAGAACGCAAATAAAACTCCCGAAATCCCGGTAAGCAGCGCCGCAACAATGTAGCTGCCGGCAATCACCATGCGCGTATTAATGCCGGAAAACCGCGCCGCCTCCTCATTTCGTCCGGCTGCATAAAGATAACGCCCGTAAATCGAGCGGTGCAGCACAATCCACATAATAATTGAAATGACGATAAGAATTACAAATGGCATCGGCAATCCGAACAGTTCACCATTGGCCAGATTTTGCAGTGTTTTAAATCCAGCCGCATCACCAAAACCCAGCGTCGTGTCCTGGGCAATAAATCGCGCGATACCGCGATACAGCAACAGCCCGCAAAGCGTCACGATGAATGGCTGCATTTTGAAACGGGTAATGAGAGCGCCATGCGCCCACCCCAGTGCCATCGAAACCACGGCAACAAACAATACCGCCAGCGGCCACGGCCAATGCCATTGCGTCAGCGCCATCACCAGCAACATCCCCGTCAACGCAATCATCGAACCTACCGACAAATCAATCCCCGCCGTGATGATGACCAATCCTGAACCAAGGCTGAAAATCCCAAAAAGGCCAATGACGTTGGCCATGTTGATTAAATTGGGATGCGAAAAGAAACGCGGATTTTCAAACCCGGTCACCGCGCAGAGAACGACTAACAAGATGAGTATCCCCAGTTCTTTTTTCATTCAAAAGCGGGTTTCGCGACTGCAATTCTTTTTCCCACGGCCAGTTGCATGACATTTTGCTCATTGCAATCGTCACGGCCCAGAATACCGGCAATCTCGCCTTCGTGCATTACCGCAATCCGGTCGCTGACATTCAAAACCTCTTCCATGTCGCTGCTGATCATCAGAATCACGGCGCCGTTTTGGGCCAGTTCCCGCATGATCCGGTAAATCTCCGCCTTGGCGCCGACGTCAATGCCGCGGGTAGGCTCGTCAAAAATCATCACGCGCGGCTTCATCGCCAGCCATTTGCCCAGCACCACTTTTTGTTGCGTGCCGCCGCTCAAATTCAGCACGCGCGTCTCCACGTCCGGCGTCTTTATCCGCAGCGAATCCACCTGCTGCCGCGCCGCTTGCTCTTCCTGCCGGCGCTGGATAAGTCCCAGGCGTGAGAAGCTTAACAAAGATGGCAGGCTGACATTTTCCCGCACGCTCATTTCAATGACCAAACCTTCCGTGCGGCGATTTTCCGGGATGAGATAAATGCCCTGGTCAATGGCATTACGCGGCGTGTTTATGGGAATCAATTTCCCATCCAGAAAAATTTCTTTCGTGCGGCAGGCATCCAGGCCCGCAATGGTCTTGGCCATTTCCGAACGCCCCGCGCCCACCAGTCCCGCAAAGCCAAGGATTTCACCACGCGCCGCATCAAAAGAAACTGACTTTTTTGGATACAACGGCGAAACGGCATTCCTTACCTTGAAAAACCCCGGCGTCTGGGGCGCATCGGACTTAACGTAAAAATTCGTAATTTCCCGGCCCACCATCAAGTTTACCAGTTTGTCGTGCGTGGCTTCCTCATGGCTGGCTTCGCCGGCATTTTTTCCGTCGCGCAAAACGACAATGCGATTGGCGCACTCGTCAATTTCGCCGAGCCGGTGTGAGATATAAATGATGCTGACCCCCTGCCCGCTTAATTCGCGAACCAGTTCGAGCAGGCGTTTGGTTTCCGAAAGCGTGAGGCTGGACGTCGGCTCATCCATGATAATCAGCCGCGCATTCAGGGACAGCGCCTTGGCAATTTCAACCATTTGCTGGTGGGCAATGGAAAGCCGATCCAGGCGCGTGCGTGCGGAAATCTGCAGGCCCAGCCGCTTCAAATACGGCTCCGTATCGGCCCGCATCTTCTTTTCATCGATCAGGCCAAGGGCATTTTTGGGTTCGCGCCCAAGAAAAACATTGGCTGCCACGTCCAGGTTATCCAGGACATTGAGTTCCTGGTGAATAAACGCGATGCCAAGTTTCATGGAGTCGGCAACGCCATGAATTTTGACCGGGCGTCCGTCCCAAAGAATTTCGCCCGCGTCCGGCTGGTAAACGCCACCCACGATTTTCATGAGGGTGGACTTGCCCGCCCCATTCTCACCGCAGAGTGCCACCACCTCGCCGCCGCCGATTTTAAGGCTAACGTTGTCGAGCGCCTTTACCCCGGGAAATCTTTTGGAAATCCCCCGCATTTCCAATAGGACCTGATCAGGCATGGTTAGTGTCCCAGCAATTGTTTCTTTTTGGCCTGATAATCGGCAACGTTGTCCTTTTGGATGGCCTGGGTGGGAATGAACATTTTGCCGGACAATTGAGATTTGTCGCCGTGCAAATATTTATCCATGCGCTCGATGGCTTGTTTGCCAAATTCATAGGGCTGCTGGACAATCGTGCCGGCTATGTCACCCCTGGCAATACCCGCAAGAGTGTCGTCGTCGTCATCAAAACAAATAATTTTTACCTGCCCGGTCTTGTTCGCGCTGCGAACCGCATTGAGAATCGCCGGGCCGTTGTAACTGTAAAGGCCCACCATGCCGGCCACATCCGGATATTTCACCAGCGTATCTTCCGCATTCTTTTGCGCGCGCACGTGGTCGGCATCGTCTGTCCGCACGTCAATGATTTGAATATTGGAACCGTCCAGCACCTTCTTGATTCCCGCCAGGCGGTCCTTGGCGTTTTGCGCATCGGCAAAGCCAACGAACAACATGATTTTCCCGCCATTCGGCAAAGCTTCTTTAATCAACTGTCCGGCCTGCTCTCCTGCCGCTTCGTTGTCCGTGCCGATGTAGGCCACACGCTGGCTGGCCGGGGCGTCGCTATCACTGCAAACCAACAGGGTTTGGCTGGCGATTTTGTTAAGAAAATCAATTTGATTGGCCGGATCAATTGGGCTGACCGCAATGCCATCGTCGCCCGCCGCGACTAAATCATTCAAAATGCCCTGTTGTTCCGCCGCACTGCCACTGGATGGAATCCGAAAATCCACGTCCACGTCGCCGAGTTCTTTTGCGGCGTCGTTGCAACCCGAGCGGGCGATAGTCCAGAAATTCGCCGAGTTGTTTGAAACGAAAGCGAGTTTCAATTTTTTCGCCGCGGGTTCGCCCCCGGGACTCGCACTTTCATTTTTCGAGCAGCCCGGCAGGATTGCGATAAGGCACGTTGCCAGAAGCAGCGATTGGATTTTTTTCAAAGAATCAGTGGTCATGATATGGCCCTATAATGGAGCAATCCCGTATTATGATGCAATTTAAACTGGTTGATATTTTGAGTCATGATCGAAATCCTCCTTTTAAACCGTAATACACTTCATTGCTGCGGAGTTCCTGTTTGAAATCACGCAAGGTTGTTTTTTCGTCAATCACGAGAAATTCAACCCCGGCCATTTCCGCAAAATTCTCGGCCGTTTCCATGGTTACGGCCTGGCTGAACGCCGTGTGATGCGCTCCGCCGGCGTAAATCCACGCAGCGACCGCCGTTTGAAAATCCGGTTGGCATTTCCAAATGGCGCGGGCCACCGGCAATTGGCTCAACGGCTTGTCCGGCGCAACGACTTCGACCGCATTGGCCAAAAAGCGAAAGCGGTTTCCCATGTCAATCAGCGATACATTGATCGCATTTCCGGCCGGCGCATCAAACACCAGCCGCACCGGATCGGCTTTGCCGCCAATTCCGAGAGGGTGAACTTCCAGCGACGGCCGATTTTTTGCAATGCTGGGACAAATCTCCAGCATATGCGCGCCGAGGACCTTCGTGTTTCCGGGTTGCAAATGATAGGTGTAATCCTCCATGAACGATGTGCCGCCCCTGAGTCCTGACGCCATCACCTTTACCGCGCGCACCAACGCGCATGTTTTCCAATCACCTTCCGCCCCAAAACCATAACCCTCAGCCATCAAACGCTGGACTGAAAGCCCCGGCAATTGCGCCAGTCCGTGTAAATCCTCAAACGTCGTCGTAAACCCTTTGAAATTTCCCGCCGTGAGAAAGGCCCGCAATCCAACCTCAATACGCGCAGCCTCGCGCAGGGATTTTCTCATCGCTCCACTTTTTTTGAGCACGGGCGCAATCACGTAACTGGCTTCATATTCTTTAAGAAGCCGCTCAATTTCGATGTCGCTGACTTCGTTGACCACTTTGACCAGATCGCCGACGCCATAGCCGTTCACAGAAAATCCAAATTGCATCTGCGCCGCCACCTTG
>Ga0206825_1004_pt2 | contig 11373 bp, 10 predicted proteins | sample Alteio_BWOrgCont_79_FD_152875 | JGI IMG/M metagenome (GOLD analysis project Ga0206825, IMG submission 152875) | Enriched cells from forest soil in Barre Woods Harvard Forest LTER site, Petersham, Massachusetts, United States -... | ecosystem: Environmental > Terrestrial > Soil > Temperate forest >...
CCGTTAGTACCACCAGCGTTGGCCTGCAAGACGTAAGCAGCAGTGCTGTCTGTCGGTTGAGTTGGAGATTCTGTATAAGTAAAATTGGCCGTTGAGACTAATGACGCACCTAAGGCTGCGTTGTTACAATTACTTTCTGTGCCAACATGACCTTGCAAACATCCTTCAATAATTGATTTATACGCTCCCAGAGATGCCATTGCTTCACCACCTCTTGCTTTCTTAATATTGGTAAAAAGACTAGGCAAAGCAATCGCTGCTAGTACACCCACTATAATTAGGACTACAATAATTTCTATAAGAGTAAAACCGCTTTTATTATTTAAATTCTTCATTTTATCCCCCTTAATAAGGTATTATTAGTATAACTCCAATTCCAATTAAAAGTATACCATGCTTGAAGATAGAGTCAATGTGAAGAAGAAAGTTTTTAATGACTATAACCTCCGCCCCCCTGGCCGAGTTTGAATAAAGGAAGAAATATTGACACTACTATGGTCCCTATCATGGCAGCCATAAAAACCAGCATAAAAGGCTCTATAAGGGTCCCGAAGCGCTTCATGAAGGCCTCAACATTGGCCTGATAAAATTTAGCCACATGATTGAGCATTTTTCCAAGCTCACCGGTCTCTTCTCCCACCATGATCATCTGGACCGCCATCATCGGAAAAAATGATTCTGCCATCAATGACGCTGCTATCCCCTTGCCGTCACGAACCCCTTCACGCACCTTGGCTATCACTAAACTACATGTCCTGTTTTCTACCAGCTTCTCCGAAATTTCTAAAGAATATAATATTGGCACACCGCTTTCAATCAAGATTGCCATTTGGGCTGCGAAACGCTCAACCACCACCAGTTTGGTCACTTCACCAAGAACCGGAAGAGAATAGATGAGTTTCTCAGACTGCAACTGTCCCATGGGAGTTGCAATATACGCCCTTAAAAAAATAAAAAGGGCAAAGGCACCGCCCAACATGAATAAAATATAATGTTTGATAAAATCGAATGTCGCCAGCAGACATTTTGTCATCACCGGCAACTCTGCATGCATTGATTTAAATACTTCTTCAAATTTTGGCCCCACCACAAGGGCAAAAAATATGACGGCACCGATACATACCACAAAAAGAATCATGGGATAAACCATGGCCGAAATAATGGCTGACCGAAATGCCGCATCCTGCTCGACATGTTCAGCCAATTTGTTGAGGACCCTGGGCATTGTACCCGAGGCCTCTCCTACCTCAGCCAAGCTGACCCAAAATTGGTTAAAGATTTTAGGATGTTTGCTTAAAGAATTACTTAAGGATGACCCTTGCTCAATATCATCATGGATTTGAGAAACAGCCATATAAAGCTCTTTACTCTGGATTTGAGACTGAATGACATTCAGGCTGCGCAACATGGTGACACCTGCTTCAAGCATGGTGGCCAATTGGCGGGAAAAAACTAGGAGGTCTTCAATTTTACAGGCATCATGGTCAAATTTTAAACTCGATTTTTTCTTAACGACCTTGACGCCAGATTTTTCATCCATTAAACGGATACTGACAATAAAATAACCTTCTGATTGCAGTTTATCAACCAATACGCTTTCGCTATCAGCTGCAACTGTTTCTGTTTTTGTAACACCGGCGTTATCGACGACTTCGTAATAATAGTTTGGCATTTATAAAACTTTCGAAATTAGTCTTGTTGTGGATTCCCGCTTTCGCGGGAATGACATATTTTGTTTATTTAGAAGTGACAAAATAGTGAAATCTAGGCAGTGGTCACACCTAGAATTTCGTCAACACTAGTGACACCCATCTCTACTTTTCTCATGCCTGACTCAAAAAGAGTGTCCATCCCGTTGCGCCTGGCGGCGTCCTTGAGCTCAGTATAACTGGCAGAATGTGACACCAAATTGCGGATCTCATCATTCATCGGCATCACTTCGGAAACAACCAAACGTCCTTTATAGCCGGTATGATTGCACTCATCACACCCTTTAGCCCGATAAATCAAATCAGTTTTGACCTTGTATCCCCCAACAACCAAACCATTGGCTTCATAAGGCTCTTTACATTTTGGACAAAGCTTGCGGGCCAAGCGTTGGGCCACGATCATCACCAACGACGGTGTCAACAAATAATGAGGCACGCCGATATCGATCAAACGGGCAATGGCGGAAGGCGCATCGTTGGTATGCAATGTCGAAAGCACCAGATGCCCTGTCAAAGCAGCGCGCAGGCAAATTTGGGCGGTTTCCAAATCGCGGACTTCACCCACCATGATAATATCCGGGTCCTGACGTAAAAAAGCACGCAGCGCTGAAGCAAAGGTAAGCCCGATATCCGTACGCACAGCAACCTGGTTGATCCCATCCAGCTTAAATTCCACAGGGTCTTCACAGGTCATGATATTTAAACTAGGATCAAAGACTTCATTCAAGCAGGAATATAACGTGGTTGACTTACCGCTTCCCGTCGGTCCAGTCACAAAAAACAAACCATAAGAACTATTTAAAGCCTTGCGTATGGCCTCCAGCTGTTTGGTGTCATATCCCAAATTGACAAGTTCAAGCTTTACAGCCCCCTTGTCCAATAGACGCATGACGACCTTCTCTCCATACACTGTCGGTATCGTGGAAACACGCAAGTCCACCACACGGTCCTCCAGCTTAGCGGAGATGGCACCGTCTTGAGGCAGACGCTTTTCAGCGATGTCCATTTTAGCCAGGATTTTGATACGTGAAACGATAGGCAGATGCAAATGTGCTGCCGGAGGAGGTATTTGGTACAACACCCCGTCAATTCGATAACGGATTTCCAACCTGTCTTTAAAAGGTTCAATATGGATATCACTGGCCCTCTCGTCAATAGCTTGACGGATGACTAAATCAACAAGCTTGACAACAGGAGCTTCACCGGCTTTAGCAATCAAAGAATCAATACTCAACTCGGAATCAGCGGTAATTCCTTTTTCTTCTCCCTTACTGATGCGCTCTCCATCCATATAACTTTTTTGGAGAGCTTGATCCAGGATTGAGCCGCCTTCCTTTTGCCCCGCCTCCCTGCCTGTTACATAAAACTCATCAATGGCTCTGGAAAGGTCTGCCTTGGTGGCAATAATAAAATTCAAATCACATCCGGTCAGGATTTTTAAATTATCCAACACAAAGTAATCAAGAGGGTCAAAGATGGCGCAAGTCAAAGAATGCAAGTTCTTACTTAAAGGCAGGACTAAATTTTTTTTAGCAAATTCATAACTAACCAATTTGTCTAAATTCTGGTCGACTTTCGGTTTAAGCAACCCAGATGCATATGAAGCAAAAGGCAATGACAGGTGACTTCCTAAGGCAACGGCAAAATCTTCTTCTTTGATCATACCCACTTGAATCAGGATTTCACCAATACGGCTTCCCTTTTGCTGTTTTTGGATAGTAAGGGCCTCTTGGAGCTGATTTTCCGTCATCAGTCCCTGCTTGATCAATAGTTCGCCGATTCTGATACGAGCCATAGGTTTTAAGTATTTTTTTTCAGTTTGAATCGAGGTTATTTAAGCTGTTATTAATTTCTTGGGCGCGGTCTGAGGCATTTTCTATGTCTAATGCTTTTTGAACAGACAATGAACTGTCTTCTTTAAGGATTGGTTGATCCGCATTATCTACGATATGGGGTGTCAGAAAAATGATCAACTCACGTTCACCTTTTGACCTGGTGACTGAACGAAAGGCCATCCCGATCAAAGGAATGTCTCCCAAAATAGGAAGCTTCAAGACAGTTTTGGTATTATCCTCACGCAATAACCCTCCAATAATCATGGTCTGGCCATCTTTAAGTTTTAACATCGAATCAGAACCACGGGTCTCAGGATCAAAAATCTTTGATCCTGAAGCCACCACCTGGGATTGGATCACATCAACAACTTTAGGAGAAACAGCCATCGTAATTTCACGTGTCATAAAATTAGCCTGAGGCGTGACCTTTAAGACTACACCTGTTGTATAACGCTCTATGGTATTAGTACTCACCGTAGAACCGCTTGATGAGGATGATGTCGATGTTGAAGAAGGTTCGACACTAATGGCCTGGTCCGTAGATATTTCAATCTGGGCTGTTTGGTTATTTAAAGTTAATATTCTCGGACGAGCCAAGGTGCGGGCATCGGTGTTAGTCGTTAAAAAATTTAATTCCGCTGTCAGGCCCGCGGCATTGAACGAACCAGCAGTATACGCGCTAGTAGTGCCGGAACTGGAGCTAGAGCTAGAACTTGAGCTGGAACCAGAACTGGAACCTGCACCAGCATGACTTGTGCTAAAAGGATAGTTAACAGCTTTTGAACCGCCCGTAAAAATCAACGGAGTAAAGCTACCGCCGCTACCATAGGTAACTCCTAACTGATCTGCTGTACTTTTAGAAACATCAAGCATTTCCACCTCAATAAGGATCTGAGGCACTGGAACATCCAATTTTGCTATGGTGCTTTCGATAATATCAAACTGACCTGGGACATCCGTAATAATCAAGCTATTGGTCCGGGGATCTTCAACCACCTTACCATCGGGAGATAAGGAATCCTTAAGGACTGCTTCCAGACCGCCACCTCCCTTTGAAGTATCTGAAGAAGACGAAGCCCCTCCCGATCCGCTTCCCGAAATAGTAAGAGCAGAGTTTAATTTTGAAGAGGAAACCGTGGCGTATTTAAGCTGGTAAACTTTTGTGATCTTGGTTTTTTCTGTTTTATATTTGGCTTTAATAACAAACACGTTGCTCTCATCCTGCATTTCATACATCAGGCCATTAGCATCCAGGATCGTCATTATTGCTTGATTTAAAGGGATTTTATTAAGATAAAGGGTTATTTTCTTGTCTGCCACATCCTGGGAGGCTATAAAACTTAAACCTGACTGCTTCGAAATGATTTTTAGAACATCTATTAAAGAAACATCTTTAACATCAATAAAAATATTCTTCGCTGTGGAGATGTCTGGATTAATAAACCTATCATCCATATTTTCCACAGTCCATCCCTGAGTACCGCTCAAAAGAAAAGCCATTATCAGGAAAACTATGGTGAAAGTTGATTTAAACATTACCTCTCCAATGTATTGAATAGTATATTAAATAACATACACCGACTAATCAACCTTTAAAAAAAATTTTTTTCCTTTATAGCTCAACCCAACACCTTCTTTGCTCACAGAATCAACCAGGGCCCCTTCAATAGCCCCATGCAAAGGCACCACCTGATTATTAATGATTGCTTCATGCACATCGCTATCCCCCACAACCACACCTTGCAAATTAAGGACTGGTAATGTTACCGGCTCAGGGGGAGGTGTGAATTTTGGGATTGATATTGGCATTAAAATTGGTTTTTTAGGCATCTCTTGATAAATGACTGGCTTAGGCTTTTCAACAACTGGCTTAGGCAGGCCATCATCAAAAGGATTCTTGACATTATCCACCTCATCGATAAATTCCTGGTCAACACCAGACCCTTCATTGGCCTTGAGGGAATAAACCCCTACAAACAAGAACATAATCATAAAAAAGAATTTAATCATGGATGAATATGAACCGCACCGATTGTCGTGGTAAAAGAAATTTTTCCGTCTTCCTCTTCGTGGCCAGACCACACACTAATCATTATAGGAGAATCAGACCTTTCTATTTTTCTCAAAAACAGCATCATGTCTTTAAAATTATCAGATTCCGCAATAAAACTAACATTGGTGAGATCATATAACCCCATATCTTTTTTTTGGCTGGGGGAATAAGAAACAATATTGCTGTTATATAATTTTGCATCATTTGAAATCAGCCTGATTAAATCAAACACACTGATTTCTTTTGGTATAGAAGATTTAAAATGACTAAGGTCCTGGGCAGCAGCTTCATGGGCCTTAATAACTTCATACTTACTCTGTTCCCGGGACATTTTGACGTGTAAACCAGCTTCTTGGCTTCGGTGATCGTTATACATCAATCCTCCGACTAATAACGTCCCTATCAGAAAAACCATTTTAATGGTCTTTTGCTGCTCAATCAGGATTTTAGAAACCTGGGCTGCATCAATATCTTTAATATCAAATTGTAAGTTTATCTTGTTGAGATCTATCATAATTTTAGTTGCAATGGATATTAAAAGCTGTCACTTGACGACCATTGGCCACTTCAGGATTAAATGAAACCAGATTGACATTACTGACAAACGCAGAAAGTTCTTTGTCATTCTTAATATCTGAATACAATTGATTAACAATGGCGATTTGCTCATTTGAGTCTTCATTATACACATCGCCCTTCATATCAATGATCACATGCCCATTATTAGAATCACCTTGGTCATAACTTAAGTCTAATGTTTTAATCATTGCACCTTTAGGCAAATGTGATGCCAGCCGGAGAATGATTCGAGCCACATCGCTTTTTGTTCTAACATTCTTATATTGGGCCAATTGGGCAGTATTCTGTTGCGTTTCGGCCTGAATGCTATCCTGTGTTTGACTTAAAAATACTCCTTCTTTTGCAGCTAACTGATGATATTGGTTCTCAACAAGTTTCAGTTGGGTTTGTAATAGAACAAATACCCCTACCAAAAGAAATAGACACATTAAGAATACGAATACAAGTTCCTTGTGCGGCTTTAAAATTTCAATGAATTCGTTTCCTATGCTGACCTTAGGCGCTTCACCAAGAAAATTAAATTCTGAAAGCGATTCCATGGGTGGGGTCACACACGCTCCCATGGCATATATGGCATCCAGATCATTGCTTTGCTCGCCCGCTGCCCCTGTAACTATCACAGGGGAAAAATTTGTGATCTTTACTTTCAACTCTGATTCCAACGCTTCCATCAGGTCCTTCTGGATCGAATCAGATGAAATCATCACCTGGGTGATCTTCTCTCCGTTGAATTGCCTGGCATAAAAATCAAAAGAATTTAAAACTTCCGTTACAATCTTTAAATTTAAAGATTCTTGAGAGACACCCATTTCTTCCGTCGATGAGAAAGAACTGATAGGAAATTCCCGAATAAATTGCGGTATGCCATGATTAATAAAACAAATACGGCCCAAACTCTTGTCCAAAATTAAAAATGCCAGATGCTCTGTCGGATTAATCTCTTTTCTGAACAACAAACTTTTCGCCAGGCTTACAATGTACGGTTCACAATGGGCAACCTCGACATTCACCTGCTTTAAAATACGCTCATAACGGCCCCACACTTCTTTGCGTGTCGCAAGAAATATGACCTGCAAACGCTTGCTCTGCCCTTCTGTATAAGGGACCGTATGGTATACATAGGACAAATCCTGGATATCAAAAGGTATATATTTCTTAGCTTCAAATTTGATGGCATTTTGGATATTATCAGGTTTGACAAAGGGAATTGTAAAAGAACGTAAAATAATTTCTTTCAAGGGCAAGGAAACATAAAAAGAACCGCCCGTGATATGGTTATCCTGTAGTATCTTCTTCAAAAGGGCAGTTATTTGAATCTCTTCGGTAAGATTGGAGCTGAAAGGTGAAGATGTACTGCCTTTTGGTTCGAGGGGGGAAAAAACCACTTTCAAAGGAGCATTTTTTTCAAATTCAACGACAGTTATCTTCTCTTCGCCCCAGAAAAACCCTATTCGTTTTGAAGAAGCCATGAATTTACAGGTCCAAAATATATATTAATCTAAAAAATACTCTTTTTATTAGACAATATCAACGGTAGTTTGTCAACGAATTCGAGGAAAACTATTATTGGAAGGTATCGTAACTAGTGTTAACTTGCCACGTGTTTGTCGTGCCATCAACAACAAAGGTTATGGCATAATTTCTACCATCTATCACAGTGCTGATGCCAACATTCTGGCCCTGACCCGGAACATACGAATTAGAATATGCATTCCAAAAAACCCCTTTAGACCACTGCTCGGCCGCGATTTGATCAATCTGCTGCTGGGCATAATTAATCTCATTCATGCTCTGTGTCAATATGCCGAGACTAAAAATCATGATAATGATGGCCGTCATCAAGACAATAAAAAGGACCAAGCCGGATTCGTTATTAATTTTTTTAAGTTGAAGAAACATAGTAATCTTTTTTAGTCACAAGACACATGGCACAAGTCATAAGTTTGCATTTATCCTTGTGACCTTGTGTCTTGTGACATGTGTCAGTCCTGATAGCTGCCGCATCGAGGACAAGCCCCATGCGCTTTTTTATAATAATCAAAATACAAATAGGCGCAAAACCCGCATTGACGAAAGAATTCCATATCGCTCAACGTCTTTGTACACTCCTCATTTAAAGTATAAAACAACCAAAAAAAAAGTACAACCCCCAAACTCAAGGTCATTCCAAGGGCTACTATAACATTAAAATCCCAAATGATCATATATAAATACTTTTGATGGGTCCCTGAGTTTTGTCCAACGATTAAAAAATTGAGCTTCAGAATGATCAAGGGTGACCTGATCTGAATTTTCACTCTTTTGCCATAGGTCCTTTTCCCTGCTGGCAGTATCTTCAGAAGGCAGGGCCCCTTCGTAAGTAAAAGTCGCTGGAGGCCTGGACAAAGGTGCAGAGAACCCCACCCACACCACACTTAATAAGATAAGATGGACTAAACAAACACCTAATAAAATCTTAAAAAATCGTGCTGACATTGACACTTGCCCCTAAAATCCCTCTGCATAAATCGAGAATATCTGCAACGCGTCCCATGGAAGCCCTGCGATCTACCTTGATCATTAAAGCGTCCCTTCTAAAGTCACCTTGGGCCAGAAAATGCCTTAGTTCATTTAAAGTGACCACATGATCATCAATATAAATAACATTTTCACTTGTAACAATAATCGTAACACTGTGCCCCGATGGATTGGCCACCCCTTCTTTAAACAAAGGGAATTCCATCTGCACACCTGAAGGTCTGGCAAAAATGGTCGTGGACATTATCAATACCACGACCATCAATATAAAATTAATAAACCCAACCGCCAGTATCGGATGAAGGATATTCCCCTGTACTTTATACTGTTCAAGACTCATGGCCGTGAGACCCTTCTTGACGGTCTAGTTCCGAAACAGCCTGTAAAACTGTAACTGTTTCAATAATGGTCTTCTCAAAAGCCATAATCACATCATTGACACGGCCAATGGTAAAACTATAAATAGCAAAACCAATAATTCCCACCGACAATCCGGCTGAGGTCGTTACCAAAGCCTGCCAGATCCCCGAGGACATATCCCCCAAGCTTAAAGGATTAAGCGCATTGGAACGCATTTGTGCGGCATGGAAAACGACACATAAACTGGTCGTAGTGCCCAACAACCCCAATAAAGGAGCTGCATTAACAATAAAAACTAAAAAATTTAAACGATGTTTCAAAACATGGATCTCAAAACCTGCCGCTTGCTCCATCGAGGCTTTTATCAAATCAACAGATGACCCATATTTCATAAGTCCTGCCTTGCAAATAGGTCCTAAGCCAAAAGTATTTTCTTCACAAATGCCAAGCGCATCTTTCATACGATTGGCCCTCACCGCTTTTAAGAAAACTGGCTTAAACTTCTTTATATTTTGCTCATGGGCGCTTAAAAAAATAAATTTTTCAATCCCCACTGTTATGGCCAATATTGAAAATAAAAGTATGGGCCACATCATGGGCCCACCCTTTAAAAATATTCCCCACGCATTTATAAAAACCACTGTCATATTTTCACATCCTTATTATTGAGTTTATGCCGATCTAAATGCCCCTCAATTAACTTTGGGACTAACAATCATTTTCCTGGCATTGTTTTTGATCCAGTCTAACCTTTCCTGCGCATAAGAAGCTTCAGGGATATTTAACTGAACGATCTTTTGATAAGTAACACGGGCCCCTTCCCAATCTTCACCTTCTTCATAAATCTTGGCGACCCGTAAATAAGCCTTCACAACCCATGCCTGTTCACCAGGATACAGGCCCGGGATTTTTAAATATTCAGCAATAGCATCCTCTGTTCGGCTCATTAATTCCAGGGTATCAGCCAAATTAAACTGGATCTGTGCGCGGTCAATTTGGCCCTGCTTGGCCGCGAGGGCTTTTTGATACACATCCATTTCTTTTTCATACTCCTGGGAATTACGGTAAAGTTGACCTAATTTCAAATAGGCCTGTCCTGAATATTCGGGCGAAGTAGCAATGATGTTCTCAAAAGCTGCAATCGCCCTCTGAGGATCAAGGTCTCTTGATATTATACCGGCAATGGCCAGTCTTGTTTTGCCTTTCAAAGAACTATCCGCATTTGAAATGGCTTTATACTGCTCTAAAGCTTGGTCAGACTGCCCTTGAATTTCATAGGCCTGGCCTAATTCATAATGGATTTGATCAATTTGTAAAGAAGAAGGAAACTCATCAATAAGGGATTTGTAATACTCAATAGCAGAATCCGTATCAACACTCTTCAAATAATATTGGGCCAGCCACAATAGGGCGTTAAACTCTGCATCGGTCTTGGGGTATTTATAAGCAATTAATTTAAATCTTTTAACAGCTTCCCTATCCTGGCCTAACTCAAATAAACATTTAGCAATGCCTGTATCGGCATTTTGGGCGATCACAGCATTGTTGGGATAAAGCCTTAAAATTTTCTGAAATATTTTCAAGGCCTCTTCCGGTTCCTTAAGATTCAAATATGACAATGCCAGGATATAATTAGCCTCCGGGGCAAATTCACTAGGACGTGTCAAACCTTTCAGATAGGCCCCCATTGTTTTAACACTTTCTTGCCAATCCTCTTTCTTAAAACTGATGACCCCTATGTAATAATCATAATCATCAAGGTACTTGCTCTTTGGAAAATTATCTTTCAAAGTCTTAAAATTAACCAGCGCTGTATCAATTTTATCTGACTTTAAAAAAGCAATCGCTTGGCGGTAAAACACATAATCCATCATATCACTACCAGGATAATTCTTCTTGACCCTTTCATAAATACGCGCGGCTTCATCCCATTGATTACTTTCCTGATAAACATCAGCCATTTGAATCAAGGCATCTTGCCGCTTGTCAGGATCATTACTCTGGTTGAAAACTTCCTGAAAGCGGCCGATGGCCCCTGCCAGGTGGCCTAATTTCAGCTCACACCACCCTATCCCAAACCTGCATTTTTCCCAAGTATCCGGGTCTTTTTGGCCTTCAAGGTGAAGATAGTCCATACGCGCTTCTTCATACCTTTTTAAAAGATAAAAAACATTCGCCCGACCCAAATATCCCTGGATCCAATGCGGACTTTGAGGATAATTCTTTATAAATTCAGTAAACAAAACCAGGGCATTCTCTAAAGAGCCCTTTTCATACTCCAGGTTAGCCTGCCCTAAAACCACTTCTTGGATAGATAAAT
>Ga0206825_1136_pt1 | contig 11128 bp, 10 predicted proteins | sample Alteio_BWOrgCont_79_FD_152875 | JGI IMG/M metagenome (GOLD analysis project Ga0206825, IMG submission 152875) | Enriched cells from forest soil in Barre Woods Harvard Forest LTER site, Petersham, Massachusetts, United States -... | ecosystem: Environmental > Terrestrial > Soil > Temperate forest >...
TTTCTTCTTTCATTCCTGTTCTATCCCTTATCTCTTTTATTTTCTTCCCGATACTAACGAGGGTTGTTTTATGGACTTTTGACAGTTGCATAGCATTACATTTTAGGGTGAAATAAAGCAATGGTTATGCAAAGGTTAACTAAATAATCAGTCTGTATATATTATTGAAAGCTATTGTGGATAAATAATCTGATAAGCTCCCGGAATGTGTTCGAAAAGCTCATCGCCGGGAGCTTTTCAGACATCCCCATACTGGTCGAAGTGTCTTGCTTCGTCCTGCAATATTCAAGCGTCCCGCTTGCGAATGAACTACTTTTTTAGGAAGCGAGCGAGACGTTTCGACCAGTTGTAACCAGTTGTGCCGCTTCGGCCAGTTTAGAATCATGGTGCATTTATGATGGCAAGGAGTTCTTCTCTTTTCTTTTTATCTTTAAGAATAGCCCGGTGAAAATTGTTCAAAACTGTTTGCCATAAAATATTTTCGGAGTAAGTAAGGTTATTAAAAAAGTAAGCTAATTCGGTTTTGCCGCCGTTCTTTGCAGTAGCGTATAAGGCCATTGTAAGCACAAAAGCAGTGGAGCCGCCCTTCATGCCTGCATGATAGAACCATGACTTGTTTTTAGGACTATCCATCATTCCTTCCATTAATGTATCTATGTTTTTTTGAGTAGCGGCGTCGAACCAGGTGCGGCTATTGATCTTTTGCAGTATGGACACATATTCCTTAGCAGTGCTGCCAGGTAGCCTGTCGCTCCATATTTTCTGGATGCCGCGCGGTATTTTCCGCAGGGAATCTTTATAGGCAAATTCATTGGCCCGCAGCCCGTTATGAATGGCATAAGAGAAGTCTCTGTAGGCTTCCATGGGCATTTGTTCCAAATCTTCTTCCGTTACTTCTTTATAAATCAATAAAGAGGATACAAAAGGGTATAGCGCCTGGTGCCGCTCCAAACCCAGGCTGGCCAGGTTGCTGTTGATATTGTCCAGCCCCAGTATTTCCATTAAGTATTCGGTATTGGCATTAGAACTGAACCTGATCATTCCCTTCGCAATTTCTTCCAGCCGCACCTTTCCATTATTGACCAGGCCTTTTTTGTGCATTTGCTTCAGCCATTTCGGGTGTGCGCCGCCATCAGTATTCGCAATGTAATACTTTCCCAACTCCTTAGTATCAATCATTTCATCCGGGTTTATCCTGCCGGAAGCTGCTTGCCGGGCATACTCTATGGCAATAATTATTTTTACGGTACTGGCAAGGGGCATTACCCTGTCTGAATTAAAATCGGCCAATACCGATCCATCCTGGACAAGATAAATGGAAGCTCTTGCAGGATTATCCCTGATAAATGCGGCTAATTTTGAAGGCTTACCTTTTTCATGCGCCCATACAATTAAAACAATAATAGCTATAATGATACAAATGACGATACCCATAATTCTGAGGGGGTTAATTCAAAATGAATTTACATAGCGCTTTTCATTACAGCATTTTTGTATAATGTCAGACAAAGAAACAAAAAGCCTTAATAATATTGGCATAGCAGCGGGGTGATATAACAGGGGGTATTCATCATCTTATCTTTTTGTTATGCTTTTTTATTTGAACAATCGGCATTGATGCTTTATTATTTTTGAGGCTAAAGCTCAAAAATGAAAATAGCAACGCCTCTTTTTATCCTCCTGCTGATAATGGTTTTCACAACGATGTTGAAAGCCCAATCTACTGATACTGTTGCCGCGTTCAAGCCGCATGGCACGCTGTGGGGGCTTACCTTCGGCGACTATGTGTATAAAGGTAATGCAGATACGGTGGGGTCGGGGCAGGGCAGGGGTACTAACCAATACAGCAAGGTGCCCGCAGGGTCAAGGTTCTTCCAGTTCCGCCGTGTGTACCTGGGCTATAACTATGACATCAGCCCGAAATTTTCGGCAGAGATATTGTTTGCGTGCGAGGACGATCTTACCCCGGGATCAGTAGGTAACCAGAATACCAACGGGGATGTTTTGCAGGATAACAAATTCGCTCCTTTTTTAAAACTTGCCAATATCAGGTGGAAGAACATCTTTAAAGGCACAGACCTTGTAATGGGGGAATCGCTTACGCCTGCCTTCCCGCTGCTGTCGGAAACTGTGTGGGGGTACCGCTCTATAGAAAGAACAGTTGCGGACATTCGCAGAACGCCTTCTTACGACGAGGGCGTTACTTTGCAGGGGCATTTTGACGAGAAAGCAAACTTTGGATATAATGTGATGGTTGGCACGGGCAATGGCGCTAAACCTGCCACCAATAATTTCCAGATGTTTTACGGCGACGTATGGGCTAAATTTTTTGACAAGAGACTGATCCTTGACCTCTACCAGGATTATGAAAAACTGAACTGGAGTGCAATTGATACATTAACCAACGGCTACCATCACGACCGGAATACGACCAAGCTACTGATTGCCTGGACAGCGCCAAAATTTACCGTAGGCATAGAAGCGATGCAAACCACGTTGTTAGGCGATGTGGCCGCCTATACGCTTACCAACAGGACTTTTTACTATACTACTTTCGCCACTGCCATATCCTTATATGTGCGGGGCCGGTTGTATAAAGACAAATTATGTTTTTTCGCGCGGTACGATAATTACAATCCCGGCCACAAGATCGGTGAAATTACGGATAACCCCAGGGTGATTTCTTATACCGCATTAACCTCTACTTATGACCCGACCACAAAGGAACAATTCGTAACCTTCGGGATAGATTATACGCCTTTTGCCAATATCCACCTGATGCCGAATTTTTATATGAACACCTATGCCTGCACCTTGCCTTCGGCAGACTATGGACTGAATCCTAAAGGCAGCGGAGTATTGGGTACTGATGCTGTGTACCGCCTGACCATATACTATATATTTGGTAAGAAAGACCCGGTTAATTATTAATGGTTAATTATTAATTATTAATGGTTAATGGTTAATGGTTAATGCTTAATGGTTAATGTTAATGTTAATGTTAATGTTAATGGTAAATGGTTAATGGTTAATGGTAAATGGTTAATGGTAAATGGTTAATGGTTAATGGTAAATGGTTAATGGTAAATGGTTAATGGTTAATGGTTAATGGTTAATGGTTAATGGTTAATGGTTAATGGTTAATGTAGTATTGCTTTACACTTATTATCCTTTAACGAGGTGTTACCTTTTTAACCTTTTTAACGAGTTGCCTTTTTTAACCTTTTTAACGAGTTAACTCAATTGGCTTTGGCTGGGGCGCCTTTTATTTTCCTGTCTTTGAGGAACATAATCACTTCGTGGAGTTGATCGGCGTCCATGTGGGCTGCGGCGGCGTGGTTTTTTGGGTCTTTCTTTATTGCGTATGCGGTATAGGTGTCTAATTGCTTGTCTGTAAAATTGGGGATACCATCCCTGCCCTTAGTGAATATGCCGTGGCAGCCGGAACAGTATTGCTTATAAAGTTGCCGGCCTTTTTCTAATATCTTTAATAATTCCTCTCGTTTTTCGCCTTTAATATCTTCGGGGATATTGTATGCTGTTTTTCTATTAGGAGCGCATTGTGCCAATAATATTCCCGCAAAGATCAATAGCAACGTATAAATGCTTCTCATAACTACACTTGTTTTGCGCTTCTGTAACCTGGCTACGGTTCAAAAATACACAAGCCTGACTTATAAAAGGTCAGGCCTGTGAAAATGGTTTTTGTGTGAAAATTAATTATGGGTAATGACGAATTTGCCTTCACCTACGGTGTTGTTGGCGGTGTTTACGATCCTGTAAAAATATATACCCGGTGCATAATCAGTAGTGTTCACCTGCAGGTCATTGGTGGTCATAGCATAGGAACCTGCCATGCGGCCTTTTTCATCTGTAATGCTGATATTCAGCCTGGAATTTACCGGGTTATTACAGCTAAAGTTGATGACATTTGTGGCCGGGTTAGGCATCACTTTGAAGGTATAGTTTGCGGCAATATTATTTACCGCTGAAATGGTTCTCCAGCAATCGGTGATGGGGGTAGCGGTAGCCGCGCTGCCGGCATGGCCCAATGAATATATATCTTCTATAGTGCGGAGCAAATTATACAGGTTCACATTTTCGGTATAGGTGCCTGCTTTTACCATAGGGCCATAAAATATAGCGGGTATGTTGTTGCCGTGGTTATCATCGTCTTCATCATAAATGATGATATAAAGTGTATTGTTGGCGATGGACCATTTCCTTAAACTATCGAGGTTGTTGTAGAGCCAGGTATCGCCCAGGGTAATGCTTTCGGGGCAGGGCAGGGAAGAGCAGGTATAATCGTGCATATCATTGGTCATATTCGGAACAACAAAGGATACTGTTGGCAGGGTGGAGTAGTTGGTTGGGAAAGCAGTCCAGGGCTGGTTTACAGCATCTGAATATTGGTTGGTACCGGTTCCTACCCAGTTGGTGCAGGGGTTGTGCTTGCGTGCGTAATTGGCGCTGCCCGCAGTGTATGTGCCGCCATCGTAACCAACGCTGGGCAGGTTCTCGGAATAGGTGGTGAATGTTTTGCCGGCAGATAAGAGTTCGGCGCAGAGGTTGGGGGTGGTCCAGGGGTAGGTTGAGGGTATGTTGTCGTCTGTGACGCCCTGGTTACCGCCGGAGAAAACATCAATATAATTGGGCTGGCTGGGATGCTCGATAGCATAAAACTGGGTAAAAACGGCGGCGAACGGATCGGCGCAGATAGTGTTGATATGGGGCGCGGAAGCAGACCCTATGATCTGTGAATAGGCATAGTTTTCTTCAAAAAGCACCACTATGTGGCTTGGCGAAGGAAGTGTCTGGGCTTGGGCCGCAGGCGCTAAAAACAGTAATGAGGGCAGAAGTAATGCACTCAAAAAAGAACGAAAACGTAAAGAGGTGGCCATATATTTTATATTTTCTGTAAAATTAGCCCTTTAGAATCAGGGTTTATTGGTTTGGAAATTAAGTAATCATTATTAAATTATTAATTGGGTTGGGAAGAATGGAATTTGTAATTGGGATTGTTTTCTTTTATCATTTGAGATTGCGCATTTCACGCAAAAGAACGCAAAGGTTTTCGCAAGGGACGCAAAGGTTTTTTGCTGATTAATTTTTCCCATTATTGCTTTGCGACCTCTGCGTGTTTTTTCCTTTGCGTACTCTGCGTGAAAGAATATCACACTGAATAACAAAACACTTGACAAAAATAAAATTGCACAAAAAACTTACTTCATCCATTTTTCAATGGCTTTTTGGTCGAGGTCGGGATATTCGGTATTTTCTTCTACCCAGGAGTTGTTGATCCAGAATATCTGGGGGAATACGTTGCCGGTGTATTTTGAGAAAGGAGCCTGGGCGAGGCGTGTCCAGGGAATATCCTGCGCCTGGCTTGCATTCCAGAAGTCGGTAAGGTTGCTTGTAGTGCCGCCGATGATGAGGTAGAAGGGGAGGGCGGGGTTGTTTTGCTTCATCAGGTGCATTTTTAAAGCCGCCTTACGGCAGTGCATACACTGGGGGTTGAGGAAGGCAATGATGTGTTTTCCTTTGGTAAGGTCTATGGCCGGGGCAAGGTTTTTATCGGAGGTGTAGAGTGCGGTAAGGTCTATCTTATAGATAGCATATACCGGGGAAATAATGTAGCATAAGGCCACGATGCCAATAAGATAGATGGGTGTGATAATGCTAGTCCATTTGTAATTGAAGCCTTTGTGATAACGGATGAGTATGTAAATAACGATGAGTAATAAAATGTTTTTTAATAATGATGTGGAAGGGGTCATCCATATGGCGTCGCCAAAGCAGCCGCAATTGACCTGGTTGCCGGCTTTATTCCATAACCAAATGAGGTAAATGCTGAATACTGCCAGCAGCACAAATGCCGATTTCAGCACCCATTTATTTTTGCCGAAAAGATGCAGCAGTATGAGGCTTCCGAGGGCTGCCTCTATGCTGATGAAGAACCTGGATGCTATTTTTGCAACGATGAGTGGCAGGTGGGTAAATTCCACCATTGTATATTCAAAGGAGGTGATGGGGAATAGTTTGGTATAGGCTGAATAAAGGAACAGCGCGCCTGTGGCAACAGATAAAAGGATAAGTAAAATACGGAGCGCTTTGGGCATATTTTTTTGGAAAAGGAGTATCCAAAATTAGGGTAAATAATGCAATGGTGTTATCTAAGTGAAGATGTCAAAATAAATCCTACAATTTGATTGTTCTTTTCCATTTCTGCTTCGTTGCAAAAGTCTTTAAATAGCATGCTATTCCCCGCCGTGGCGGGGCCTCGCATAAAAGAAAAATAACTAACCAACTTCGTAGGATTTATTTTGACAGCTTCACTAAGATGTGTTTCGTGAGATTGCTTTGCCACATCCCACGCGCGAAGGCTCTGCTATGTGGCGCGCAATGACGGGAGTTATGTTTGCCGTTGAGTTATTATACCCCTGGAGAACGTAATGCGGTCAGCCCCCCGCCGTGGCGGGGGGCTGACCGCATTACTACCTTTATTAACAGGTAAACTTTTCTGTGGTACAAGCTGCAAAAAATAAAATGAGTATGTATTCGTTTTTTTATTTTCTTCTTATATCTTTGCCGGACACAAAAACACACCTTATGAAAAAAATCTTAACGTTCACAGCCATCGTAATGATTGGATTGGCTGCATTTTCCGGCTGCAAGAAAAGCAGCGACAGCCCAAGTTATAACATGAGCGCCAGTGTAGGCGGAACTGCTTTTAGCGCAAATTATTGTGTTGCAGATACCCTGGGCGGCGCTTTAATGATCATGGCATTTAATGGTACAGGATATACCGCTACTCCTCCTGATATGATAATAACCATAACAAGCTATACCGGTATGGGAACCTATAACTTTGATAGCCTTGGCGTTACTAATATCGGACAATATAATGCTACTGCATCCACTTCTAAAGAATCTATAGCAGGCTCTGTTGTTATTTCTTCTACTACAAGTACGCAAGTAGTTGGTACTTTCAGCTTCACCTGCTCTGATGGAACAGTAGTTTCCAGCGGCAAGTTTACTGCTCAGAAGTATTAATTTCTTCTTTTTTTTTCAGCCGCCGGATTTTGGTGATCCGGCGGCTTTTTTGTGCTGTAAAGCCCCGGCAACATATTTTTATTTTATACTTAGTTTAATATGAAAGAAAAATACGACCTTTACCCTAACCAAAAAATATTTAAGTAAGTATGGCTCAGGAAACACAGGGTAAAAAAGAAAAAGAAAAGAAGAAAGCAAAGAACAGGCAAGATAAGGCGCAGAAGATGGAAGAACGGAAGGCGAACAACAATAAGGGCAAAGGCCTGGAGCATATGATGGCCTATGTGGACGAGAACGGCAACCTGTCGCCGGTGCCACCTGACCCGAAGAAAAAGAAAGAGATAAACCTGGAAGACATCCAGCTTGGCGCAGCGAAAATAATAGTGATGGAAGGCGATGTGGTAAGGAACGGGGTAATAACTTTCTTTAATGAGGCTAAAGGCTACGGGTTTATCAATGACCTGAAAAGCCAGGAAAGCGTGTTTGTGCATATCAACCAGCTTTCCGGCCCGGTGCAGGAAAGGGACAAGGTAACCTTTGAAGTAGAAAACGGGCCAAAAGGACTGAATGCTATAAAGGTGAAAAAGATATGTTAATGGTTAATGATTAATTATTAATGATTAATTATTAATGATTAATTATTAATGATTAATTATTAATGATTAATTATTAATGATTAATGATTAATTGTTAATGGTTAATGGTAACCTGCCCGGTGGTGCGGTTGCCATTTGCTTCCAGGGTATAAATATACAAACCATCGGGCAAGGTATATGTATTAATAACTGCGTTGCCCCTGTTTGCATCGGGTATTTTGCGGGTAGCAACAACCTGGCCTATGACATTGGTGAGCGTTATGGATACTGGCGAACTTTGCGCCAATGTATAGGCGATATTCAATTCATCAGCGGCAGGGTTGGGGTAGGCGCTGATAGTATTTTCTAAAGGTGTTGTATTTTCTATACCGGTTACCTTAGCAAGCGTAGCGCAGGTAGGGCATTGTACATGAAAAGAGATGGCAGGGTATTGGTATTCTGATGCATAGTATATAGTTGACCCGGAAACCAGATCCCAGTTTGGTATATAAAGGCTACCGGCTAATTCCAGGTGATTGACGTGAAGACCTCCCGCGCATAAAATACAACCGCTTGTCCAGTCTTTATTGATATAAGGTGGAAACACAGCCGACCCCTCCTGTGCATACCAAACCAGCGGTTCCCAATCATTATATTCATATACCCAACCGGGAAGAACGGCAGTATCATTGCCATAGCGGTGTGTGAGAGCGGGATCGCCGCTTTTGTAGCTTACCGAAACACCCACATAGTAGCCTGCCGCTACGGAGAAGTGGATCGCGGAGTCGGCATACGAGCCGGTGGCGTGGCTGGCGCGGGGGTAAACAATATTCATACCAGAGGGAGTATAATTTGTGCTGTCTAACTCATCGTCGGCTGTTAGGAGGAATTTATAGGTTCCCATAGTATCGGCAATTCCATTTATGCCTCCAGCCCGGTTGTTTACGGGGTCGTAATACATATCCATACCGATTACCGTATTTACACCATAATCGGCCTCCGACAGAGCGCTTGCATAGACTTCCTGCTTCAGGCCAGATATACCACCGCCATTACCTGAAACGAACTGGACGATAAGCGTATCCACCACACCTGCCTTTGCCGGAGTGGAGTTGTTGCGAAGGTAAGCCCCGCCAATAATCAATGAATCAATAACATAGGCATTGGTATGCGAAACAGATATTTCGTTATTGGGGAAGACGGCAGTATTGCTCCAGCCGGGGGCAAATGGGTCTAAAATGAGACCGGCAGATTCAAAATTAGCGCTTTGGTAAGCCCCTCCCGGTTCCCAGAACCAGGCGGTGGTATCATTCCACATGTACAGGTTTGTCCAACCGATAAAGGTATTCATGCCCAGTACACTATCCACATAATCGTACCACCTCGCGCCACCTGTTCCGGTGGTTCTTTCTGCCGGTAATGTGGCCGATTGCTCAGCGGGTTGAATAGAGGCAGTTGAATCGCTTATTGCCACGCAGGAGGCAGACGTTGCCGCGCTATTATGCCGGTATTGATTGGCAAACGGTTTTGATGGTGCTGCCTGCTGCCCGGTAGCTGTTGCCGCCAGGAAAAAGGATAGGAATAAAAAAAGATAGTTTTTCATTTGTTTGATTTCAAGTTTATTAGTTTTTGTATCACGCGAGTAAGCCTCTCCCGGCCTCTCCGAAGGAGAGGTGAGGTCGAATGAGATACGTACCAAGCGCGATTGGTATTCTATTTAAAAGAACTTTGTATTTACCTGCTTCTGCCATTAAACATTAATCATTTACCATTAATCATTATTAAGGCGGCGCTATGTTCCCTTCCAGGTCTGTTCTCATGAAAAATATATCTTCTTGGGTATTGCCATTTCTTATATAATTATTTACCCCTATTATCTCGTAGCCATCGCTAAGTACAAACAGCCCATAGGCAACAGGGTTGGCGCCACCCGGATTGAATGTTTGTCTCCATTGCACATTAAAATGTGCGTCTGTTTTTATTAGTTCTATAGTTGTGGGTATGGTTGGTGATTGGGAATAAAAATTGCCTGTTGCCGCTATTATATATCCATTATCGGGTGTAGGGTGTATGAACGGATTGTTGTCCTTTGTTTCATTGTTCATGTCGAGGTTTACAGAATCCACAATTTTCCCGGTAGCCGGATCGTAAGAGATAAGTGATATAGCGCCGATAAGATTATTCAGGTAATTGTCTGTAGTAATGTAGCTGGTAAGAAAATATCCTATGTTTGTAATACCTGCTGTAGCAATTGGCCCGGAATTGTTTTCTGCAATATTGTAGCCATTAATATACGGAACGCCCGAATCAGCATTGGGTATTGGCTGGTAATTAAGCCAGTTTATCGCTCCGGCTTCCGTTATGCTCATACAAAAAGAACTGCCGAGGTAGGCATTACCGTTATTGCTATAAAAATAATAACCGTTAATGTATAGCCCATCGCTTCTTTCATATATACTGCAGGGCTGGAACTGTATCTGTGTTGGCTTTCCTTCCACAAGGTTTAGCTGCATCAGTGCGCCTGTGCTGGCATTTGTTTTTGCTATGATTACATCCAGGTTTGCACTGAATAAAGAACCGGGATGCTCACCTATGGCTACAAGAATATTGCCATCTGTGCTTACGCACCCGGTAGTATTAAATGCATTGTATATACCTAAATTGTAACTGCTGTCCCATAACATATTCATATCTGCATCGAACCTGGCTACATAAAATGCAGGGTAGGAACCAACACCGCCTTCAATAAAAAAACCATTGCCTACCTGCGCAATTGTGTTTATATCTTTTTCATAAAAATTGTAGGATTTAGTGGTAATATAATTGCCATGACTGTCAAATTTCTTAAAATAGAAGTTGGAATCAGCTTCATTTTTACCCCCTTGTACGGTTACAAAGCTGCCATCTGTAAGCCGCACAGGGAGAGGATTATACAGGGGGAAGTCATTCTGGTATATTTTAAAGTTAGCATAGCCTTTTTGCGGGGCCTTTGTGCAGGACGAAGTAAATAAAATGGATATGGTTATAAACAGGAAAAAGCCTCTCCCGGCCTCTCCAAAGGAGAGGAGAAAGCCGCTCCCGGCCGCTCCCCTTCGGCTGCGCTCTTCGCGAGTTGGCCTCTCCCGGCCTCTCCAAAGGAGAGGTGAGGTCGAATGAGATACGTACTTGACACGAGTATAATTATTTAGACTGGTCGAAGCCCCTGCCAATGACAAGAATATGAATTGAAAAATGGCTTTAAAAATGTTCATTGTTATCTGTTTTAAGGATAAATAAATTATTGGTATCAATACCATTTTTCTGGATAACGCCGCTCATTATAATATGCCCGTCATATGTGGCGTTCATGCCGTTTATTACCACGGATTGGGAGGTTAACCCAATTTGTTCTATCTTTTTTATAGTCAGGTCTGGCGCTACCTCATATACATAGCCAAAATTATTGGTCAGGGGCAATGCCTCATCAATTACGGAAACAACAATAGTCCCATCTGCTTTTT
>Ga0206825_1138_pt1 | contig 11091 bp, 8 predicted proteins | sample Alteio_BWOrgCont_79_FD_152875 | JGI IMG/M metagenome (GOLD analysis project Ga0206825, IMG submission 152875) | Enriched cells from forest soil in Barre Woods Harvard Forest LTER site, Petersham, Massachusetts, United States -... | ecosystem: Environmental > Terrestrial > Soil > Temperate forest > O...
AAACGGAATCTTCGACGCCATTTACATGGATTAGAACAGGCCTGACCGAAAAATGCCTAGGTATTTTTAATCGTCTTCTTTTTTCTTCCATTTCCTCGATCACTTTTTTATCTATTCGATTTTTCGAAAATTTAACTTCACATAAGTATAGATTGTGAAATCGCGTTTGAATCATGTAATCAATTTGGCAGCCAGGTTGCTTAATTGTTGTACTCTGAAAAAATGGCCCATCCACAACCACCTCCTCTGCAGATATATTCATTACCTTCCAGAGAGCCTTAAAATTACGGACAACAAGGTTTTCAAATTGTAGTCCCATAATCCCTTCCCAGCCAGGCAGATTATTTAGCATGGAAGCAGCTACGGTTCCCTTTTCGATTTTGGCAAAGTTAGGAGCAATGTATTTCAAATAAAAACGTAGATAATTATCACTTAAACGATAACGGCTGAGCTTTCCTTGTTTTCCACTTTTTAGATCCCAAGTGAAATCTCTTTTTACAAACCCGGCCTTGACCAATTCATCCAAATACGTGCTATACAATCCCCCTTGACGCTTTCCGATTTCCTTGCAAATTTGGGTAAGGTCTTTTGGGCCACTTGCCAGGCACGTCACAAGCTCTTTATGGCTTCTTTTTCTACGTGAAAACAGATCGGAAAAGATTTGATCAAATTCTCGGACCAGAAGAGCTCCCTGCGTAAAACAAAGATCACGAATATTTTCCTCAGAAGGAAGATTTGGCCTGATTTGCTCCAAATAGAGTGGTACGCCTCCTGTTACGGATAAAAGCTTGAATTTCTCATAGGCTGTAATACGCGCCTCTTTTGGATGCCAGAATGCATTACAAGAATGTAAGGGAAGCTCTTCAAGAATAAGGTCGATGGTAATTCTACCAAGAAATCCAGTATCGCTTAGAATGTTTTTTTCAATCCATGATGAGATGGATCCACAGAGTGCAATAATTAAATGAGGATTTTTACTGAAGTACATGTCCCATGCTGTCTTCAACTGTCCCAAAAATTGGGGATCCTTTCCTCCCATCCACGAGATTTCATCAAGTACGATCAGGATTTGCCCTTTTTGGGTATGATTAGAAAGATGCCACAAAAGATTGCCCCAATCATCTGGTTTAACGCCTGGAATCCCCGCTCTCTCAAGCTGGCGTGCAAAAACATTTCGTTGAGATTGCGCTGTCGTTTTGCGCGCTGGAGGATTTCCAGAAAAGAAAAAACTGGTCATTTCTTTCCCAAACTCAGAAAGAAGTCTACTTTTGCCGATACGTCTTCTACCCCGAACCACGATAAGACTGGCGCTTCTTTTTCCTATAAGTCCCTTTAACCTGTTCATTTCAGATTCCCGGCCGATAAATGGGGCTGATCTCATCTCTAATCTCCTTTATTTTTGAGCATATAGTACTTGTCTTCGCCTATAAAATCAATCTGCAAACAGGAAAAAGTCATTTTGCAGATGTATTTTTCGACTAAGAAATACAGCTGCAAACTGTAGTTTTCCATTCTACAGATGAAATAGAAATTTTATATTGCTTATACTTAATAGCTTATCCCAAACAGAGTGACATTACAGACGCTGCAATATCACGCAGGAGTTGAAATGGCTCGCTTAAGGCATTCGATTAATCCAATCTCTATGGTAAAATCCATTACCTAAGAAAATATTATGGCTATTACATCTCTAAACCAGCTAGATGTCTACAGAATCGTCCACGATTTTGATCGAGACCATTTCAATACTGCCAAACCTCTACGCAAGACCCAAGTGGATCGCGTCATTGTCATCATCCAATTTGAAAGAATGTTGGTATCTATTGGCATCCCGCTTGAACTCATCGATGATATTATGAGACGCTGTCTTGTGAATTCTTCTTCCGTAGGGGCACTCTTGATGTTTTACAAAAACACGCCTGCTATTGCTCTGCTGCATCCCCTCCCTCTTTCTACTGAGGCTCATTATATCAACACTGCCTCTAAATCACTTCTCGTGCGATTAAAACAAACGCCCGCAAACGGAGAGCTCGCTTCTTATCGGAAGCTCATGACATGGGTATTTACACATCATTTCAAGAAGTTGACATTTGACCAAAAGTTTGAATTGATCCGAAGAAGCAACATCACCCCCTGGGAACAAAGATCAACAAGTCAGAAACTTGAACTTCTTGGCAGAATGCAAGCTCGCACTTTTTGGGGTAAGGCAAAAATCAGCCTCCAACTCTTTTCATGGAAAGTTCAATTTGCTGCTGCATGGGCACTAGAGAATAATGTCATTAAATGGGCCATGCTTAGCACTGTTGGAGCCTTAGCTTTTGTAGGATTGTCACTTGGTATTGCGCGACGTTCCTCCTATGCCAAAGCCGCGATTTATCAAGTATTAAATGCTGGTTGTATAAAAGCTTTTGAATACTTTATCACTGCAGGTTTTGCATTATTGGGCGTATCTCTTGCTTTTATTGGCTTGGGGCTGGCTCTACAAATTTCCATTTTTCCGCAATCACTACGAGAAAAAGGAGCATGGCTTCAGTCATTGAGTTGGAACTGTCAGCTCATTGCTCTTAGCTTTCTTGGAGTCATTCTTATATCAAATAGCCGCGCTCTAAGTATCAGTAACTACAATAACCTTGTCTATGCCTCCAAAGAACTTCAAAAACTGCTCTTGCAATCGATCAATAAAGCCAATATCACCACCGAACAAGACGCCTTTGCCAACGCGCATCTTCCAGACCTGATCAATCATTGGCTGAACCTGATAATGCCTAATGATACAAACACTGGATCATTGCAGAGGCTGCAATGACTCTTAGCAGCTGAAACGGCTCGCTTAAGATATCGATGAGAAATGGCACCGACTCTAAACTCCCGACATGACCAATTGCTTCTAAGATCTGGATTTTGATCTCGCGCGACATTTTAGGATAAGCCTCTTGGAGGACTTTGACGGCTTCAGGATCGCTTCCCATCATTGCTAAAATGAAGGCAGCTTGAACCCGGATGTGAGGATCTTCATCTTTTAAAAGACCGCTGATCACCGTCATTGCCCCTTCATCGCCTTCTTCCAATAACACTGCGACTGCAGCTCCGGTAATCCCCCACGATTCGTTTTTAACGTAGCCTTTGACGGCTTCTTGGGCTTTAGGATGTTGCATGATGCACAAGATGTTGAGAAGATCTAGTCGGACCATCTGATCGATCACCTTGGGATAATTCGGGATCTGATCGATATGGCTGAGCTGGCTTTTGGCTAAAATTTTCATGTGAGAATCCCACATCAGAAGAGTTTCTTGCTCTAAGGTCTCGTAGATGACATCGGATGCTTTTTGAACTTCGACTCTTTGACCAATCAGTCCAATAGCTAAATTCGCTCGAACAAAAGGATCTTCACTTTTTTCCATTTTTTCTAAAGCAAGAGTAGTGCCTTTCTTGCCACAACTGCTGAGCGTTGATGCAGCCAAGAGCCTCCAGCGAGGATGAACATCATCGATCCATTTTCCAAGCTCTTCAATCCCCTCTTTCATGCCTTGGAGTGTTGCGACCCAGCAAGCCGTGATCGCCACCAGCGGAGAGGAATCTTCCATCAAGGCTTTCAATCTTTTCTCCCCGACTCTAGTCCGTAAAAGCCCAATCGTATGGAGCGCATGGCTGCGAACATCGGGAGAAGCGTCTTGTAAAAGTGGAACGAGATCTTTGACATTGCCGTGCAGGTCAAAATAGGCTACCAATTCACAAGCCAGCTGCCTTAAGCCAGCTCGATTACTGCTGATCAGATCTTTTAAGTCGCTCTCTCTGACACCATCGTACATCTGCACCAAAGCAATAATTGCTTCGGCTTTTTCTTCAACAAGCGTGTTTTTGTCCGCGATCATCTCTTTGAGTTCTTCGCGTAGCGATGTGATGCGAAGCTGACCGATGGCGCGGATCGCCTCTAGGCGGACAAACCAGACTTTTTCTTCCGTGAGCATCCGTTTAAGCTCTTCTTGTAAAGGGCCATCGCCATACTGGGCAGAAAATCTCACAGCAATCAAACGAAGCAGCGCATTACTTCCACGGAGGGCATTCACAAGCATCGGAACAGCTCTGACATCTCGCGTGAGCGATGCCCCAATCAGTGAACTTAAATGGATATTGAGCTGAGAAGAAAGATCTCCTTTTTTCAAGACGCCCCAAGCGAGAATCTCTAAAGCATACCGGTCTTTTTGGAGCTCTTCTTTCCGCTTTTCCCATTCTTGGAAAGCAGCGGTCTCATCGCCTTTTTCAGCCAAGGCTTGCAGATAGGCAAGCCTGAGCTCCTTTGAATCTGGATAAATCTTGAGAAATTTTTCAGCATCTTTGACAGCAGATCGAGGATCGTGGACAAAAAGATGGGCATGGATGCGGCGGATGTCTTCTTGCTCACCTGCAAACACCATAAGCGGAAGCAAAAGTGCCAGAAGATATCTTTTCATCCTAGATGAGTCAGCCTGCGCCCTCCGAGGAGATGGAAATGGAGATGGAAGATCGTCTGGCCGGCTTCTTCGCCGCTATTGGTCAATAACCGGTAGCCGTCTTCAATCTCAAACTCAATAGCTAGCTTTTGGGCCACTAAGATGATCTCGGAAATGAGCGGGAGATCTTCTGGCTGTAGAGCTTGGATGTTCGGGATCTCTTTTTTAGGCATGATCAGAATATGGACAGGAGCAGCAGGATACCGGTCCTTAATGGCGAGGATTCGTTCGTTTTCAAACACCTTTTCGCACGGCAGCTCGCCTTTAATAATCTTTCCAAAGATCGTCATCTCTTTTTCAATATCAGATTCAGGGCTTTCAATGCATCGTCCTTCGTTTCCCATACAGAAATAAACCTCCCTTTATGACAAAAAATGGCTCCGGGTATTCCAGTGACTTTTTTTAATTCTTCATCCATCAGTCCTGCCCATGCTTCAGGAAGAGGAACACGGACTTTCATCCGTTCTTTAGAATTAGGAGGAATCCCTCTGAGCTTCCAATGTGTTCCCGAAGGCATGATCACAAACTGCGCTGGATGCCTCTCTCCGTCCATATCAAAGAAGACATCGAGCCACGGCATTGCTTTTTCAAAGAAAAGGACATTGCTGTTAGCTTTCATCGCTTGAGAGACCACTTCACGGCACTCTTCGACATAATGGTATCTTTCCAAAAGCCGTTTGACGTGGCCATGCGCAAAATCCACCGCTTCAAAAAAGGCTCTTGTCATTTCTTCGGCGTCGACTTCATAGTCAGGAGGAACAAAATTCGAAATAACTTGAGAAAACGTACAGACACCAGGCTCTAGGGTCACTCTGCCGTTATCATGGGCATCAACGCCCCAGATGAACGACCGATTCATAAAATCGTAAAGTTTTTCATCGATCAACTTTTGATCTTTGAGATAGAGCAAGACCATACCAGCACTAGCGAGTTCGCCTTGATAGCCGACTTGATGGTGATCGAATCGTTTTGCTTTAGGTTCATAAATGCCTCCGACATCACAGACATATTCGCAGGTATCGAGAATGGCAAGATCACGTGTCCGGATAATTTTATCCCGATCAACGAGCTTAAAGGCTAGCAGTAGAGCACATGCCGTGACTTCATCGGCATGAAAACTCCCATCATGTGTTCCAAGAGATCTAGGTTTCATAAGTAGATGAGTATATCATAAATGGCATTAGATTTGACAAGTTGAGCTTTCTCCTCTAGGATAATGAGCATGGAGAGTTATCTTTTTTCTGACCACTTTGACCTTGTCACTCCCGATGGCAAGATCTCAACAATAAAAAATATTTCTTCGACAAAATCGAGTGCTGAAGTCGTCATCGAAAACATCTCCCCTGCTTTTGTCGGCTTTAAAATCGATCCCAAGCTCGTTATTTTTAATTTTAAAAGCACGCTGGCTCAACTGGGCCTCAATGCAACTCTTCAGTCGATGGAGCTCGATAGCAAAACCCACACTGCCCGCATCTCTCTTCATCTCGAAGCGATTGGATCGCTCGCTGCGCTCATGCTTCCTCTCATCACTCCAGGTGCCTATATCGGTAAATTATTTGCGGCAGACGATCGCAGGCGCGTCCGTGACCCCGAGTATCTCTCGAGAATGTTTGGACGTGCCGATCGAAATGGCTCCCCCCTGCTTTCCCTAGGAGGCCTTCAGGGAAGCAATGAGCTCATCTTAGAAAAAATCGAAGGAAGAACCGTTGCTTTTTTAAGCCTGCTCGATGGTGCTGTCTTCTACGATGAGAGCACAGCGGGGTTTCTTCCGCTCCTTGCAAAAACGCTCCATACACCGCACATCAAGACCCGCTTGCTTCTTCAGCTCCAGCAGATCTGGAAGCCTGGAGCTTCCCGCTTAGTTAAAAAAGATGAGATTCTCCTGGTGAGAACCCTTCCCCTACATATCCGCACCGTGTTTGGCCGTGTGGTCGAAGAGCTCCTTCCCGAAGGCGTCCACCATACGTCAGCTTCTGTTCTACAACCTGACACGAAGGCGTCTGGCAACATCTATGAGCTCTACGGTGAATCTAAAAAAGAACTCAGCGATATCCCTCTTGAATTCTACACGCTAGAGCCTCACCGCGAGCACGTCTTCTTTTCCGACCGCGATCAGCTTCAAAGCTGTCTAGAAAATCCCGAGGTGGTTTTTCAGGCCTTTGACACAGCTCCGGCACCTCTGCATCATCTTGCCGCTGTTTTTGTCGTTAAGGGCGAGCAGCTTTTAAAACTCCAACCGTCCGACTGGATCTCAAGGGAGCCTCGGATGAGCGAGTTTCCCGGCATTGTTAATCCAGACCGGCAAGCCGCTGCTGTCGAAAAATATATCCACCAGCAGCCGTCATATCCTTTCCTCAGAGCTATCGAAGATGGCCTCATTACCAGCGAAGGAATCCTGCTAACAAGATATTTCCCCTCTCCGCTTTTGAAGCAGATGCTGCTGAGCGATCAGATCCATCGAAATCTCAAAGGCATCTATTTTAGATACCCATCAAGAACTTACGGCGATTATTTTTCACATGAAGACCGTTCTGTTCTCTTAGATTTGGCTAAATTTGGAATTCCGACCTACTGGGTCGATCAAGCCAGCCGCAAGATTTTGCAGTACTTTCCAAAGCCTCACAAGGATTCAGGAATGTTCGTACCAAAGGAGTCTGTCGAAACATTTTTGAAGTCGACTCTCTTTGGCATCTATGGCTCCAATCTCACCGAAGGCTCTTTTGAAAAAGAGCTCACCGAACTTTTGCAAGGTCTGATCCAACTCTCCCACGAGATGCACCATCCCCTACTCAATAGCGATACTCCAATTGCTTTAGTCACAGGCGGAGGACCTGGCAGCATGGGTCTTGGCAACCGCGTCGCTAAAACCGTCGGCATCCTCTCGTGCGCTAACATCATGGATTTTCGCGGAGAAAAAGGCGCTGTTGTCAATGAACAAAAACAAAACCCATACATCGATGCGAAGATGACCTATCGTCTGGATAAACTTGTCGAAAGACAAGCCGAGTTCAATCTTGACTTCCCCATCTTCCTCATGGGCGGCATCGGAACTGATTTTGAATACTGTTTGGAAGAGGTCCGCCGAAAAATCGGTGCCGCAGCCCCAACCCCTGTGCTCCTTTTTGGAAATCCTGACTATTGGAAAAAGAAACTCTCTTCCAGATTTAGATGCAACTTAGAGACAGGAACAATCTCAGGATCAGAATGGGTCAGCAATTGCTTCTTTTGTGTGCAAAGCGCTGCACAAGGTATAAAAATCTACAAGCAGTTCTTCAGCGGAACGCTCAAGATCGGGATTAATGGTCCAATTTATGAAGATGGTTTTGTGATTTAAGTTCTTGTTCACAAGAGCGGAAATCGAGCTCATGATGGTGATAGCTCCATGTCCCCTCGATCAGAAACATGTGAGAATCTCTTTCTATAAAGCCATCTTGTGAAAAGTCGTACGTGAAGATCTCGTTCATTAGAAACCCCAGGAGAATCCAAGTTCTCCGTATCTGACACGCTGGTTAAAAAATTGCCCTTCGTAGGAATAGCCTTGATAGTATTGAATATAGAGGCGCATCTTACGGCCGACTCCTTGGAGTTTACTAAATTCATATCCAAGTTTAAGCGTTAAATTCAAGTTCCAATGCTGCTGCTGCCAGTTTTCCATATTCGCTGCAAAAAACGGCGTTCCAAAAAGTCGGTGATAATTGAGTTTTTGCCCAAAAAGCCTCACTTCCATCCCGTAGATCGCATACAGCCGCTTGAGTGGAAACGACCGATCGCTATGAAAGGCTACCCCAGGTCCTCCATAGAGTCTTAAAGCGCTGGAAAATTGATAAGACGTAATCACATCGATCGCTTCAAAGCTCGGGTTTCTTCGGTCTAATCTTAGCTTTTCTCTATTGCAAAGAACTTCATCACCTAAGTGCCCTGAGATGTGATAAATTCTAGCGCGGAACGACCATTTGTCAAACGCATAGGTCACCGGAATCCCGACTAAATAGTCGGTATTCATCAGCTCGCAAGAATTATCCTTCCGATTAGGGACATGGCTGAAATTAAACGTCGTCCAAATCCCCGTTTGGATGCCGATCTGCAAATCTCCGTGCCAGCAAAAAACATCATGCCATCTAAAAATTGGAAAATCATCGCCAAGCGAGATAGCGATAGCATTTTTTCCTATGACCCGATCTCCCACTCTCCAATTCACCTGATACATCGGTTCTCTAGGAGCTGCAATCAATGGCAAAAATAAAACCGTCGCCTGAGGAAACCAAACCCCAGAAACTCTCGGAGCTTCCGTATATCCTGTTCTAACTTTAGTCTCTTCTTTGGTCATGGCTTCTTTTGCCTCGACCGAAGTTACCCCTGGCAGATCTTGAACATAGGCGATAATACTCTTTGCAAGCAGGTCGTTCTTTGGAAGGTTATAAAGCGTAACTTTATGATCTTTAACAACAACGATCACGCTGTATTCATAATAATTCGCATCGATGAGAGCTTGGATATATCCTTCGAGATAAGGATCGGTCGCATGCTCGAAAGTATCCACTGGCAGGCTATCTCCCCGCTTAATAACAGACAGCTCCGGATCAAATCGAGCAATCACTTCGTCTTCGTCATCCTCATCAGGCACTTCTGCAGCCCAAAGACTTAAGGCACAAAGACTGGCAATAATAGCGAAGCTACGAGACATCTCTCTCCTTATGGGAAGGTCGCCCGCGCAGGGTCCCCCTTTACGTCTCTATAGCTGACTGGCTTATATAATCCAAAAAATTTTTTACATTGCCTCTTCTGCCCTACTTGAGTATACCGGAGTCGGTTGAGAGGTAAATATTTATGCGAAGATATTTTGGCGATCCAAGCGATGTGGAAGCCGAGGTTAAACTTGGGGAAGTTGGCGAGGCAAAGCATCGCTTCGATCGTCAAAAGATCGAGCAGAAATGTTTACAAATCAACCGAGTTCGGTATATGATTCTTTTTTCCACTGTGGGGCAGTAGCTCAGTGGTTAGAGCGGCGGACTCATAACCCGTTGGTCCCTGGTTCAATCCCAGGCTGCCCCATTTTTAACTCGCTTTATTGCGAGCATTTCTCGATGAATCATTTTTCTAGAGGGAAATGATTCATCGAAAAAATAAATTACCCCAAATGTCTCCTGGGAAATAAGCGTTTCAAATCAAAAATACGTGAAATTCACCCCACCACATAAAAAAATGCCCTCGGGTAACCGAGGGCAAAACTTTTCTCTATGATTCTCATGGAGAAAAATGAGCAGATCATGATATAAGTAATTCACCACAAATCACTTAAGCATGGAGGCTACTCGTGGCAATTATACAAAATCTGCATTTATTTTCATGGAAAACTTTTCAAAACGATCTGCTAACCCTCGGAGATCTCGAGAGATTCAAGCTCGTAATTGAAACAATGCCCGATGGGAAACTCATAGAAACTCTGGAAACTTTACGAGCTAACGGGAGAAATGACCATCCCGTTAAAGTTATTTGGAATTCGCTTTTGGCAGGCATTGTTTTTGAACACGCCAGCATCGAGAGTTTACGCAGAGAACTCAAGCGGAATGCCCAGCTCAGGGAAATGTGCGGCTTTGGCCCACTATTGGGGGCCGAAGCAGTTCCCAGTAAATCCGCTTATAACCGTTTTTTAACGACTCTTCTGGCTCGCGAACCACTGATCCGTGATATGTTTAACTCTCTTGTTAAAGAGCTCATGATTCTTTTCCCAAAATTTGGGGTTAATATCGCAGGTGACGGCAAAGCTATCCAAAGCTTGGGAAAACCCTCTAAAAAAAAGGATGGAGATAAACGACGAGAAAAAGATGCAGATTGGGGAGTGAAAAAATACTGCGGTGTTGATGAAAGTGGAAAAGCTTGGGAGAAAGTGAAATCCTGGTTTGGGTTTCGTTTACATCTGATTGCAGAAGCAGATGCTGAACTTCCGGTCGCTTATACAGTAACACCAGCTTCTACAGGAGAGCAGCCTGTTATGGACGAGTTATTCATCGAATTAGCTCAAGTGCATCCAGAATTGATCGAAAGATGCGATCACGCCATGTTTGATAAAGGCTACGATTCAAAAGATCGCATCTCTGTTCTATGGGAAAAATATGGGATCAAAGGAGTTATCGACATCCGCAATATGTGGAAAGACGGTGAAAAGACCAGGCAATTAAAAACCAAAAAAATACAAAACGTGACCTATGACTATAAAGGCACTGTTTTTTGTCATTGTCCAAAAACCGGAGAAATACGGCGTATGGCCTATGGAAGTTTTGAAAAAGAAAGAGAAGCACTGAAATATATCTGTCCGGCCTTGCACTACGGCATTGAATGCAAAGGAGCAGCTCAATGTCCTCTCTATGCCAAAAGCCTCCGCATTTCGCTTGAAGAAGACCGCCGAATTTTCACACCAGTGCCCCGGTCCAGCTACAAATGGGAAACTCTCTATGACAAAAGATCAAGCATAGAACGTGTCAATAGCCGTATTGACGTATCGTTTGGTTTTGAGAGGCATTACATCAGAGGACTCAAGAAAATGGAGCTCCGCTGCGGCTTGGCCTTGAGTGTCATGCTGGCAATCGCTGTAGGCCGGGCT
>Ga0206825_1058_pt1 | contig 11054 bp, 8 predicted proteins | sample Alteio_BWOrgCont_79_FD_152875 | JGI IMG/M metagenome (GOLD analysis project Ga0206825, IMG submission 152875) | Enriched cells from forest soil in Barre Woods Harvard Forest LTER site, Petersham, Massachusetts, United States -... | ecosystem: Environmental > Terrestrial > Soil > Temperate forest > O...
GTTATCTCGGCGCTGGAACTTGGGGATTTTGTTTGGCTTCTCTACTCGCAACCAAAGGCAATGACGTTGCACTCTGGACTAAAAGAGATGATTTTGCTGCATTGCTTGCAAAAACCCGGCAGCATCCTAAACTTCCAAATTTTGAAGCCCACTCATCCGTTATTCCTACAAGCGATCTAGCAACTGCACTCAAAGATGCCGATTTTATTGTAGAATCTGTCACTTCTGTTGGCATCAGACCTGTCTTTGAACAGATCCGCAAGCTCGGCAAAGGAGATTGCCCTATTGTCATCACGTCGAAGGGCATTGAGCAAAACAGCTGTCTGCTGCTGCCTGAAGTTGTCGTTGATGTGATGGGACCTTCCCACAAAAAATTTGTCGGATGTCTGAGTGGACCCAGCCATGCTGAAGAAGTGATAGCACAGCTTCCGACATCCGTCGTCTGCTCTGCTTACGAACTCGATATCATGCAGCAGATCCACGATCTTTTTTCGACGCCTTTTTTCCGAGTTTATCCCAACTCCGACATTAATGGAGTCGCTTTTGGCGGTGCGATGAAAAATATCATTGCAATCGCCTGCGGAATTTCAGATGGCTTGGGATTTGGAGACAATACGAAAGCCGCCTTGATGACGCGCGGTCTCCATGAAATCCGTAAACTCTCTGTGACAAAAGACGCCAAATCTGAAACATTAAATGGCCTCTCTGGCCTTGGAGATCTTTGCGTCACATGCCTATCACAGCACAGCCGCAATTATAAATTCGGACATCTTATTGCCGAGGGGCTATCCCCTGAAGAAGCAAAGAAATCTGTCGGCATGGTCGTCGAGGGCGCCTACACCGCCATTGCTGCCCTGCAGCTTGCTAAAAAAGCCAGCATCGCTGTACCGATCACAGAAGCTATCTACGCGATTATCTACGAAAACATGAACCCCCGCGATGCCGTTAAATCCCTTCTTCAACGAGCGATCAAGGAAGAACATTTGTGATTTGTGGGCAGAAAATCGTCTCCGCTGAAGAAATGCAGCGCATTGAAAAACGGGCGATCACTGCTGGCCATAGTCCTGGAAAATTCATGGACAAAGCTGCCGAAGGTATTGCTTTGATCACAAAAGAATTCATCGAAAAGCTGAATCTTCCCAAGAAGATTCTTCTCCTGACTGGCAAGGGGAGTAACGCTGGCGACGCCTACACCGCTGGAACTCTTCTTCGCAAAAAAGGCTTTTTAGTCACAGCTGTTTCTGCTTTTCCTCTGAAAGAATGCTCTCCTCTATGCAGTGAAAGACACAGCCGCTTTATCAAAAGCGGAGGAAAAGTCGTTTCTCTTGTCGATGCCAACACAGAAGGCTATGGAGTGATTCTCGATGGACTCGTCGGAACAGGCTTTAAAGGTAAAGCATCCGGCTGCCTAGCTAAGGCCATAACATGGGCTAACAACACCGATCTTCCTATTTTAGCCATCGATATTCCTTCAGGACTGAATGGAACAACTGGAGAAGTCGGATCTGTTGCCATTGATGCTGTAGGCACCATCTATTTAGGCCTGCCAAAGATAGGATTCTTCCTTGAAAAAGGATGGGATATGGTCGGAGATCTTGCCGGCGTCGATTTCGGACTGCCTGAAGGATTCATCGAAGAGGCCAAGGAAGAAGCCCTCTTCCTCGATCCGACTTCCTTGCACTTGCCTCCACTCCAAAGATCGCGCCATAAATATGAAGCAGGATATGTGCTGGGAGTTGCAGGATCTTCTCAAATGCCAGGCGCTGCAGCACTTGCCACTGCAGGAGTCTTGCGCAGCGGCGCTGGCATCGTTAGACTTTTTTCGATGCCTGGCATGCCTACAGACCAACTGCTTGCCGAAGTGATCCATGAAGAATACGACTTCAAAAAAATTCAAGAAGAATCAAAACGAGCAGCCGCTTTTTTTGTCGGGCCCGGCCTTGGAAGAACTCCTAAAACTGACAAGCTCCTCAAACAACTTCTACCCTCTTTGCGCCTCCCAACGGTGATTGATGCCGACGCTCTCTATTTTCTGGCGAAAAATCCTTCTACAAAGCTTCCCAAGCAATCTATTTTGACTCCTCACCATGGAGAAATGGAAAAGCTGCTCAAGAAAAAACCTACTTTAAAGTCTTGTCAAGCTTATGTTGAAAAACACAAAGCCACACTCGTTCTTAAGGGAGCGTCTTCTCTTATTTTTCATCCTGGAAAAAAACCGCTCGTGATCGCACACGGAGATCCCGGCATGGCTACCGCAGGATCAGGTGATGTCTTAACAGGTATTTTAGCTGGACTGCTGGCACAGAAAATGAAACCTAATGAGGCGGCAGCTCTGGGAGTCTATCTCCATGCTAGAGCTGGGGAAATCGCAGGGCTCAATCTGACATCCTACTGCATGATCGCATCCGATATTTTGAAGTATCTGCCTCAAGCTTTTGTGATTGTCGGTTAGGGAGCGTACCCAAGAGATGGTTTTCATGATTTTTTTCTAGGTCACGGATAGGCTTCTATATACCGACTAAGAAAATCTTCACGGACTACAAGCCCCATATGCGAATTCTTCCATCACTAGAACCCGTGACAAGAGTATCATCTGTGAACGTCATACAACGAATGGGTGATGTCAAATCTATTTTTTGCAGCTGTGCACCCGTAGAGAAATCCCAAATTAGCATCGTCCTGTCACACGCTGTGATAATGATATTATCTACAATCTCAAGACAAGCGATCGCATGGGGTTGAAATGTCTGAAGGGTATGCTTCAGGGTAGAAGTCGAACGCTCCCAAATCTGAATCAGTCCAAAATCTTCACCCGAGATAATGCTTGTCTCTGTGGCCTTCAAACAGCTCACAAAATTTTGCGCCTTCAGAGTTTGTATTGGTGAATTTATACTATGATCCCAAGTGTAAATGGTATTATCAGACCCCGAGATGATTGTCTTACCGATGACATTTAGGCAGTTTACAGGGTATCGATGTCCACGCAGAACTCTCTGTAGCATGCCAGCTTCATCCCAGATACGAATGGTGCAATCTGTGGAACCCGAGACGATGATTTTATCACCAACTGCAAGGCATGTGACATTATCTTCATGTCCGGTTAAACAGCGTACTTCATCGTTGGTCAAACGGTCCTTCATGATAATTTCTTTGCTTTGATAGCCTGCTATGACAAAATGGTTATTAATGATACATAATCCTACAAAACCACGCGAGTAATTGCCTAGGTTTTTGTACGCATTTATCAAGAAAGGCGCCGTAGCTTGAAGGCAAACAGAGCGATCCCAACTGTAAATTTTCTGAGGGTAACAATTAGGTATAATACAACTCGCTATTATCGTTTCACCAACCACAATCAGGCACCCAATGGGTGCGCCCACATCACCCAATAATGATTTTAAAACTTTCAGAGACCCCTGCGCTGCACCGTGGGCAAAATGAATTCTCATCAGGTCTGGGTAGTGGGTTAAATAGAAACGATCAGATGCTATCTCTTGTATAGTCCAGCGCGTCTTTGCAATTTCTTCTACTGAAATTTTAGGACGCAGCTTTATCCACAGCTCATTATCGCCAAGCTGCTGATGCCAACTAGTGCTTACCGTCAATAACTGAGCGATATTTTTAGGACTCAGAAAGAAGGCTATTTTTACTAACACTTCATCAGGCAACCAAAACGGCTGGCAGGTTCTTTCGGCTATGCGTATCATATTTGAAGCTGTCTATCTTTTTTGGTATATACCGATCGTGTCTCAAAATTCGGCTTTGGACTTCGCCCTGCTCCGCACAAAAAAGGATGTTTCTAGAGGGAGAAAGCTCATCTTGCACAGCATCGATTTTTTGACATCTCCATCCCGGTTGAGCAAGAGTAATGGTGAAATGAGGGTTAAGAAATGTCTGCATGCGATTATATTCTATTTGGTACACGTCTCCAAGCCATGTATGGCCAACACGAGAAATAATGTCCCCTTTGATCACATATTGACGAAGATTAAGACCAGAGATTTTATCATATCGAACAGCTGGAGCATGGAAGGTGATGGATGGATAACTAGGATCTTTACAGACAAGGTTTTTAAACTTTGCCACTGTCAGTGCAGCTAAAGCTCCTCCTTGGCTGTATCCCATCACTTGGGCACAGCCTTGCCCAAAGTCTTTGGATTGTAGAAGAACCTCCAATTTCCCAACAGATTGATTGAATAATTCGAAAACAGGCCCTGCAGGATCAAAATTATAGATAATCGATTTCCAGGCATTTGGTTTAAAGAAGTCTAAGTTAGTACCGCGGAATATTAAGATGGGCGGATGGTCACTTTTCTCTTGTAGAGGAACAAGGAAGGTGATCGGCATATCTTGAGCAATGGAATTTTGGCAAAAACGGTACGTATTTGTCTTTTTTCGACTTTTCATTGAAGGAATCTCAATGGTAATGCCTTCTTTAAAAATTTGAAAAGGAAGGTATTTAGACAAAATTTCGCTGGTAAAAGCCATTCTTAGTTCTGGGTTGTCCACATGCTCTGCTATACCAAGTAACAAGGCTTTTACAAGTTCTAAGTCTTTTTCTGCAGATTGTCGATCTACCAACGTATCCAACCGATTTTTCTCATGGAAGATGTTCTGGAATAATGCTGATTCTGCAAATTTGAGAGGACTTGATTTGGCAAGGTAAGGTGCAGAAAAGTATAAGTAGGGTGCTTGATAGATCAACCATCCTATTAAATTGTTGGCTGTCTTTGTTCGATCAGCTTCATACGCTTCACGGATGATTTTAGAGCCTTTTGACCAGTCCCCTTGTTGAATATATGCAAATCCTCGACCGACCATTAATTCATAGTTGATAGCTCGTCCTAAAGGTGCATGGGTTAAAGAAGAATTATCATTTAAGGAAGCGCTCTGAAGACCTTTTTCGACTTTCTTGTAAAATTCGAATGCATGCTCTGGTTTTCCTTGCAAAAGCATTAAATGACCTAATTTTAAATCAGCCTCAGGCAGACCAGAAATTTTTTTGAGTGTTTTTTTTGCTGCTTTCCATTTGCCTTGAGCAAAATATGTCATCCCTTCATAAAAGACCCTTTCATTTTTATCTGGATGCCATCTTAAATCAAAAGTGCATCTCAAGTAAGTCGCCATGGAGTCGACAAACTCATCAGAGCTATATCCTGGATCAAATTTATCGTAGGTAGAATGAGAAGTTAGAATACGAATTTTTTCTGAAGATTCTCCAAAGAAAATATTATTTGTGGCAAAGACATACTTGCCCATCTTATTAGCTTCCATAACAGCTTTCATTGATAGAAATTGAAATTCATTATTTTGGCTAAACGTAAAGTTCGATTGTAGATTTTGTTGCTCAAGGTATTTGACAGTCTCAACAAATTTGCCCTCTTTCAGGTTGTTCTTTGCAGTATCAAGCACTTTCTGAAGAGAAGATCCAGCTTGAGAACTTTGTACTAGCGTACGAATATATGTTTTATAGAATAGACCTACTCTTGAACATGAAGGTATCATTGGCTACCTCTTGATAATAAAGGATTTAGATCCTATGAAAAATAAAAATTTAAATCAACGTTTATTGCAAATCGTATGAATATTCTAATAATATTCTCGATACCACGAAAGAAATTTTTCTATTCCTTTCTCTAAAGAAGTCGTGGGAGAAAATCCCAGCTGGTTTTGGCTTTTGGAAATATCGGCATAGGTGACAGGAACTTCGCCGCGCTGCATTGGAAGAAGTTCTTTGATTGCAGTTTTTTCAAGCTTTTTTTCCAAAAGTTCAACGAGATGAAGAACCTCTTCTGGCTTGTGATTGCCGAGATTGAAAACTTCGCAGGGAGCTCCTAAATCGATTGCAGCAATGGTTCCAGCGACAATGTCATCGATGTAGGTAAAATCCCGTTTCATCTTTCCTTCGTTAAAGATTGGCAATGGTTTTCCATTTAGAATATTATTCGTGAAAGAAAAATAAGCCATATCGGGACGGCCCCAGGGGCCATAAACAGTAAAAAATCTAAGTCCCGTGACAGAAATCCCATACATATGATGGTAAGCGTGGGCAACGAGCTCATTCGATTTTTTCGTCGCTCCATAAAGACTTGACGGCATATCGGTCGGATCTGATTCAGAAAAGGGGATTTTCTTGTTGAGGCCATAAACAGAGGAGGAGGAGGCATAAATCAAAGGAATATTGGGATGACGGCGGATCACTTCGATTACATGGACAAACCCCTCTAGATTAGAGGTCACATAATCTTCTGGATGTTTGATTGAATGACGAACTCCTGCTTGGGCTGCAAGATGGAGGAAATGGGTGATCTGATGTTCCCGTACATGATTTTCCAAAAGCGCACGATCGCAGATATCCATCTCAATGATCTTCATACCTTGCTTTTCTAGCAAAGCCGCGCGGTCTCGTTTTAATTGAGGATCATAATAGGCATTGAAATTGTCGCAGCCAATGACGGTGTCCCCACGCTCCTTGAGAGCCTGTGCGACATGGAATCCGATGAAGCCTGCGATACCTGTGATAAAGATGTGCATTGCGAAAAATTAATCTACAAGCTAACAATATACCGACAATGTTCTATTTTATCTGCATCTTTTTATTGCTGTTTGGCTGCGGAAATCGGCCCTATATGGGAAAAGATTCTGTCGGAGCCGATGAATTTGTCATGGATTCGTATAAAATTCGCCAAGGAAAATTTTCAATACTGCAGTTGGAAGGGAAATGCTATGAAGAGCTCTCTCCCGAATTTCTCTCGGAATATCAAGATGTCATCCAAGATGGAGATGTTCTCTACGTCGCTGTCTTCCACCCCACACGTTCTGACATTTCAGCTGCGATCGAAGCGATTGGTTCGGCAGTCGGATTCCGTGTGAACGAAGGCAAAATCCGCCTGCCCGACCTTGATCCGATCCCCGTCTCTGGTCTTACTTTGGAAGAGGCCTCATTAAAAATCCAATCGCTCTATTCGACGCAGATCCGTGATGTGCAGGTATTTTTATCCTATAAAGACCGTTTAGAGCGGAAAGTCGAACTGGCCGGCTTAGTAATGCTCCCCACCATTCCGATCGATGGACGCATCCGTTTGTTTGAGACTCTTTCCAGGGCAAAAGTTCCACCCAATGCCAATCTCTTCAAAAGTTATGTCGTCAGATGCAACCAAATGCTCCCCGTCGATCTCTATAAGCTGATCAAAGAAGGCGATATGTCTCAAAATATCGTGATGCGAGGCGGCGATAAAATTTATATCGCCGACCCATCGGCTTCGACTTTAATGGTGCTCGGAGAAGTCGGCAAGGAAAGGCTTGTCGATGTTCCCAATGGCTTTATGACAATCAGACAAGCACTTGCTGAAGCCGGCGGCATCCCGTTCACAGGAAACAAATCGTATATTCAAGTTATCCGTGGAAATATTTTGAACCCCAAGATCTATACCTTGACGTGGGACCATGTGATCCATCTTCCTTCCGACAGCATGTTGCTCATCCCGGGAGACATCATTTATGTTGCAGCAACCCCCATTACCAACTGGAATCGCTTTATGTCCCAGCTGCTGCCGACATTTGTTAACATCGATCTGATCCGCCAAGGCGTTAAAAGCATTGGAGTAAACGTTCCATGATCGATGACATCTACATCACTGGAGACGATCTCAAAAGGATCTATCAGAAAAAAAAGAAGAAGATCTGGCGCTTTGGCATCTTTGGGGCTTTACTGACGATTGTTTATTGTCTTTTTTCCCCTCCCTCTTATCAAGCAACCGCAACTTTTAAGCAGGCTTCCTCCAGGAGCGAATCCGCAGACCTGAAAAAGCTAGTCCGTACATTTTCAGGAGGGGGATCTGATGTCTCAACAGTTCCTCTTATGCTTTCTCGCGCAGTGCTGTCAAAAACCGTTGAAGAATTAGGGCTTCAAGCCTCAGTTAATGAACATGGGAGATTCGCAAATAAATTAGTTAACTGCAGGAGTAATTTATTCGCTGAAATCGGCAAACAGATTGGAGAAGAGGACGGTTTTCAATTTGAGCATGTCCATTATGCAGGAGAAAAACCACGTAGTTTTTTTCTCCGCTTTTCCTCATCTCAAAACTTTGAACTTCTAGATCACAATCGGAAGCCCCTAGCTGAAGGTCGTGTTAAAGAACCGCTCCAATCTCAGGAAATTCTTTTCACCTTGGCCAAAACACCTTCCAATCTCAAGATGGGAAAACTCTACCCTCTTTCTATTTCTCCTCTGCTTTCTGTGGTTGGCGATGTAAAAAAACGAACTCTCATCAAGCCGCTCAGAGAAGACAAAAACATTCTCGTGATCAATTTCTCCGATGTAGATCGGCAAAGATCAGCTCTATTTGTCAACACACTTATCAGCAAATACGAAGAGTTTTTGATCGAAGAAAATAAAACAGTGATCGGCTCTCAGCTTAAGTATTTAGATCAGCGTCAAAATGAACTTAATGCTAAGTTAGATGTCGATATTCAGGATCATGTGGCTATTCTCAAACAAAGCCTTCTTAAACAAGGCTTCATGGGAATCGAAGAAGAGATCGAATCGATTTTACTCCCTTTGCAGACCTACCAGTCGAGATTGAATGAAATAGAGATCGAGATGGCCGGCTTGCTGCAGCGGATCTCTCAAACAGATTCTAGCCTAGCAACCTTGCCCTCTCCTCCAAAGCTTGTGAAACAATTTGGGCAAAGTCTTTCTCAGCAAATCAGCGATGTCTCTCTTTTGCTGAATAAACTTGAAAAAGATGAACCTTTGACTCCGAACCCCATCTCGAGCACAATAGGACCTCTGGTCACCGAAGTAGAATTGTCTAGGTCGAAACAGCAGACCGACTACCCAGAAAAAAAACATCGGCTCGCCTCACACCTTCATACCTTCCTCGAGCACCTCGCTTTCCGACAAAAAAACCTACAGGAGAGCTCGACTTACATCGATCAACTCGAATCAGACCTTAACGGCATGACTTTGGACGCCTCAAAAGGGCTCTTCCAGCAATACTGCCGGCAGCTCGATGAACTCCATGCCCAATTAAAACAAGTCATCTTTTTCCGCGACCACCTCAATGAGCCAAATTTTGAAATCAGCACCCTTTCGAATATTTTAAATGATTCCGTCACTCAAGCCCTCGTGCAAAAATCGAGCGAGATTTCAGGACAGCTCTGCGACCTGATCAATCGAAGCGGCAGAGAGCATGAGCGTCTCAAAGAGACGCTTTTTATCCAAAAAAGATTTCTCGAGTCTCATTTGAGCCAAACACTCGATCTCGGAAAAATCCGTATCCAATTGATCAAAGAAAAGATCAGCTCGCTTTACTCTGTGATGAAAGACCTCTTACAAAAAGAAAAAAGCGTTCTGGAAAATAAAATTGAAGGATTAAAAAACACCATGCAAGAGCTCCCTGAGCTCTGGCATTTGGATAAAAGACTAAAATTTAAAGCTGAGCTAACTAAAGGAATGATGGAAGGGCTCACGCACATTGCTGAATCAAAAAACCTCTCACGCTACCTCTATCAAGTCGAATCCAAACCTCTGGACCCAGCTTTGACTCCATTTGCTCCACAATCTCCTCGTCTTCTCATGAAATGTTTTGGAGGTGCTTTTGTCCTTGGTGCTCTTTTCTATTTTTACTGCCTTATCCACGCTTTGATTAAAGGAATGCCAGTCTCACTCTCCACCCTCCGCTTGATGGGAGGCCATACGTCTGGGACTTTTTCTTCCAATTCACAGCTCTCACTGAATAAATTGCCAGATCAAGATTTGGAAACCCTCCGTGCAATGGCAGCGTTTCTTCTAGAAAGAAAAATCGATCACTCTGTGATTGGACTTCTTAGCAAGCGAGGCTCTAATTTTTGTTTCAACTTAGCCCACCTGCTCTCATTGCATCACCAAAAAGTCTTGATCATCGACTGTAATTTTGATCGAATTACTGTCCCTCAAGACCAGCCTGGGCTCTGGCAGTATTTAAACCACACTGTAGGAGACCTTCCTATCCGCCAGGAGAAATATTACGACCACCTCACATCTGGTGGAACAACGCGGCATGGTGTCGAGCTCCTGGCATCACCCGTGTTTTCTAAAGTCCTAGCAGAATGCAGAAGTCGGTATGACTTTATCTTCTTGCTCCGCCAAACGGCGCTTTCTTCACAGGATGCCGTGCAAATTTTACAGCTTTCCAATCTTGCAATTATCACTGCTGACGAAGAATCGCAAGACGTGCTAAAACCCTACCTTCAATGGTCTCGACAAAAAGAAAATTTATGTGCTACATTTGCTCAGAACCTAGTACTGTGAATCAAAAGTTTTGCGCGGTATTTTTGCGTCAAAGCAGCTCAAATCGCCGATCTCAAGTTGCTTCGTATTACATTAATACGGAGCAACTTGCGAAGCCTGGCTAGCGACGATTTCAGCTAGCTTTCACGCTAAAAATAACGGTCAAAACTTGTGATTCACAGTACTAATACTCCCTGAGTGATCATGCTGAAACGCCTACTCCCTCTCCTAGTCTGCTTTCCGCTGCTCGTTCATGCTAAAAAATCGGTACATTACACTTCTATAACAGCCCAAGAAGAGGGCCCCTGGTTTACAGGCCCTCTTATAACGCCCTCTGGCCATGTGATTCCATTTGGCCATGTCAATTATGAACCTTATATCTACTGGAGAACCCATACCGGGTCGTACGACAACCATTGGCATTTTCACAAATCTAATCCCTCTTCCACATCTGTTCTGACGCAAGGATCTATTCAACTTGGCATTGCACCTTCGACAGAATTCGACCTTTCACCTCAATTTATTTACAAAAACCACGGCGGCCAGCATATGTGGCGCGTGGATGACCTGCCGTTTGCGCTGGCTTTTCAAATTTTGCAGGATAGTAAAGAGACATGGTGGCCTGCGGTAAAACTGCACCTAGGAGCGACTGCTCCCCTTGGAAAGTACGACCGATTAAATCCAGACAAACTGGGAACTGATAGTGGAGGAGATGGGTAGTGGAATCCTCCAAGGTGGTAAGTTTTGATCGTGATCAAACCCAAACGAGGATTCCAATACC
>Ga0206825_1084_pt1 | contig 10993 bp, 11 predicted proteins | sample Alteio_BWOrgCont_79_FD_152875 | JGI IMG/M metagenome (GOLD analysis project Ga0206825, IMG submission 152875) | Enriched cells from forest soil in Barre Woods Harvard Forest LTER site, Petersham, Massachusetts, United States -... | ecosystem: Environmental > Terrestrial > Soil > Temperate forest >...
CGGCCTTTTAGGATGGTTTTACCTTTCATGTTTTCTACTTTCTCAAAAATAAACAGCTCGCCTTGAATATCATGATGAAGAAACGCTTCAAGATCTGCAGCAGTCTTGAGCGCGCGCCAGCGGCGGTCGGTTTTAATCCACCAATCGCCTTCTTTGACAATCACACGTCTTTTCCCAAGCTGGCAGGTGATCTCAGAGCCGCTGCGAGGCCTGACAGAGGTGATGACTTCCTCGGCTTTTTGAGGAGCTTTAGAATTTTGAAGGGCAATATTGATTTTTGAAGAGCTATAGCCTCATGAGCAGACGCCGCCGTGAATTTAGCTAAAGGAGAATCTTCAAGTAAAGCCTTGCCGACCTTCCATTCGTTTTCATCCCACCAGAGGAAATCTCCCACAGAAAGAAAGTAGACTCTCCCATCGATCTCAACTTTTTGTTTGGAGCTTAAATCCCGATATTCCTCCCCACCCCATTGATGCAAAAAGAGATCGGGGGGCCACATTTTTCCTTTTTTAAGCACCTGAACGTAAGTTTCTTCATCCAATGACCGATCCAAAAATGCAGAAGCGGTCAAAACGACCTCTTCTTTTTTTTCCGGAGTTTCGATTTCCAAAAGAACATCGGACCCTGCCATAGGAAGCGGAAGAAGGCTTAAATGGGTTTTTTCATCGGAGAATTTATAGGAACTGCCTTCCGTTGCAAGGTATAGCTTTTGTCCGGAAATCAATTGCTTCTGATCACCTGAAGTTTTAAGCCCAATAGAAACCATAGATCGTGCACTGCTATCGGGACGGGTGTTCTTACCAAGCACAACCAACTCTTTGACCAAAGGCTCAAATTCAGGACTAATTCCCCTGTGAGATATCGCCAAAGGACCTTTTCCAATTTTCATATAATCGATCAAAGGAAGCGCGCATGAGCGTGAAAAAGAATCCCTCTCGTCACTTTGCAATCCCATCGAGACCAACCAAAAAATAGAAAATAAAAAAGCAACAAGCAGCAGCATTCCTTGAGGTAGCCATGCTCGCATATCCTTTTTTAGACTGGTTGTTTTAAGAAGCTCCATAATCTCCCAGAGTGTATGGGATTCGGCCAATATTTTAAAGAGATGGCTTACAAACGCAGGGACTCCTGCTAAAAAATCTTGTTAAAATGAATCACTTACAACTATTTTCATAGACGTTTGACGATTTCAGCTAGCTTTCACGTCAGCCCAAACGGCAAAAATTTTGCTCGCCGAGTACTAGTCGTGAACCCTTTTTCATGGGAGATCTTGCTCATAAAACTAATGATTTGCAAAAAAGATTATTAATCATTAGATTGAAAAAAAGGAATGGAGTAGAAAGTTATGGATGGCAACAAGAAAGGTGTATCGGTAAAAGAAATCGAAGAATTTACCAAAAAACACCGTTATGAAGTTTTCTTCTGCGCTTTATTTGTTTTAACATGCATCTTCAGCATCTTCGGCCACTTTGGCGGCGGATGGAGCATCTTCTTTGCGATGGGCGGAGCCGTTTTAGGCATCATTTTCCCTACTAAGACAGACTCTCTTGTGAAAATGGTCTTTAAATTCATTTTTAAACAAGACAAAACAATTCAGATTATTCTAGGTGCTGTGTCGCTCATTTTAGCGATTTTTTTACCGTTTGTGATATTCTTAATCGTCGGCCTTGTCGGCGGACGTATGATGAATATTATGGCTGTAGATTCATCAAAGTAAGAACGTCTTCTCTGTATTTGATATAGTCTAGAAGTGAGATCTCTTGGCTTTTAAAGTTCTGCTCAAGTAAGAGATAAGCCTCTGGATCGTATGTTCTTGATGTGGGCTGCGTTCCTTGCCAGCCCGCATTTTTTTTCATTTCAGCCCAAGCTTCAAGTTCGCCCTTGGATGTTCCAGCTAGTTTTTCCAGCATGGCGATCCTTAGCAGGTTATACGCATATAAGATACATCCGTGCCGAACAAGTGTACTCTTTCTTTCCCAAAACCGATCATCGCTATCCATGGATGCTTTCAAAGCTTTTGCCTCGCGCAAAGCTTCTTCCAACTTCTGGTCAGCAATCATCAAAGAACACGTGGAAAAATCTTTATAGTAGGGAGAAAAATCACCGATCCGTTTCAGGGTTGCTCTTCCATAACTCGTGGCAAGCCCTTTTTCACTACTGCTGAGAAGTTTTTGAGCAATGGCTCCATCGTATTTTGCATGCAGCTCGGGATGTTTCCGGATTAATTTCTGAAGTTTGACAAGCTGCTCGTTTCTGTCACCTTCCCAATGGTTGTACGCTATATCCGCAGCCAAATAATCGTCCTGCGCATCGCCCTTAACACATATTGAGATTACAAACGCAGTGACACCTAGAAAAGCGCCGATCCCGGCAATTGTCAAAACGTGCGTTTTAATCCACTCAACGCTCTGTTTTTTAACGAAACCGAATTTTCCAAAAGGAACTTCTTCTATCATATCAATAATTATAGCTTAGGTTTCAATAAGTGAAAAGGAGATGTTAACAGGGCCTTTCCTAAGCGCCCTGGAAATCCCTATTGCTTTCAAAATATGTGCTATTATATCCACCAGGATAAATAAACATCCTATTGAATGGGGTCGGGAGCATGCGAGTGGGGAAATATCACGATTTGGATAAGCGAAAAGCGTTGCTGTTAAAATGCATTTTGCTGACAGGGTTAGTCGGGGCAGGAGGATCGACTGTGTATGCTCAGGTTCCAGCAAGTATCATCGGAGGAGTTAATGACACCGGAGGACAGTATGCAGCGTTTGTCTCCGATAGCGGCTTGGTCACTCCGATTGCAGGATTGACCGGCAGCGGCCAAATATATAGTGTGGCTATAAATCCCTCTGGAAACAGCATCATCGGAGGAGCAAATGGTTATGGCGCTCTTGTCTCTCCAACAGGGACGCTCACCCCTCTTTCTCTTGGTCTTGGTCCAGCTGATGCAGTGTTTAGCGTTTCTATCAATCCAAATAACATAGGCCTCGTTGGGGGCACCACTGGCAGCGGTGCGGGTTTTGCAGCTTTTATTCAGCCAGATGGTACCGTCATACCACTAAGTGGATCTTCTTTAACTCACCCTATCGACATTAGTTCTACCGCCCTCAATTGCACTGTCGGATTTATTGGAGGAGAAGGTAATTCTGCATTACTCTATGCTGCCTATGTTATGCAGGACGGAACTGTGATACCTGTTCAACCGCCACCTTTGTTCGGAACAGCTACAGTGGCCATGAATTCCCACGATGTTGGGATTTTTGCAGGGGGATTTGGGGGTCCTACGTATGCGGCATTGGTAACCCCTGCCACTGCAGGAGCTCCTTTGCAAATAACTCCAACACCTTTCGGGCTTATCAATGCGGTTGCTATTAACGATGCGGGGATAGGTTTGATGGGTGGATCATCTTTTCCGATGCCTTACGCCGCATATGTGGCACCAGATGGCACTGCGACATCCCTTTCTCTCCCTCTCACTCCAGGATCGATCAATGGGGTTGCCTTGAACTCAACAGGCACCGGCATCATTGGAGGTGGTGTTTCAGGAAATTTCTATGCGGCTCTCGTAGAACCAAATGGCTCTGTAACCCCTGCTGCAACAGGTTCGATTCCTGGGTTCATCAATGCTGTAGCCATCAGTGAAGCAGGAGTCGGATGGATTGGGGGAGACACAAATTCTGGAGCTGCATATGCTGCAATTGTAGCTCCAAACGGCGCAGTTACTGTTTTGGATACCACTGGGAGCAGCTCCATTAATAGTATAGATGTCAGCGGTAAATCACTTTCACTTTGCAATACTCAGCCACCCAACAATCTGCCGCACGTGATTACTCCACAGACAACTGGACCTTATTTCGGTGCAGCTTATGCCCAGTTTGCAGCACGTAAGGCATTAGAGACCTTCTTCATTGAAACCAGCAATTGTCCCTGCACCAATGAATTTTGTCATGTGTATGATGAAAAAAACTGCTTTGATGAACAAGGTCATGAATGTGAAACAGCTTACTTGGGTGAAACCACTCATTTGGGAATGAGCGATGATGAGCTTACGGCGTCCATTATGTGGTACAATGGCCAGACAAGAAATAATAAAAAAGAGGAAAACCCTCCTGAGAGACCCTCTAAACAAAATTCCATCTGGCTAGCTCCATTTGGCAGTTATGTCCATCTAAAAGATCATGGAAGACTCACCAAGTTCAACAGCCAAATAGGCGGAGGACTCTTAGCTTGCGACCACAAGGAAGGTGATTATCGAGTGGGGGCTGCAGTCGGCTATGCCTTTAACTATATCCATTACGGCAAAGGGCTTGGCCATGGAAAAATCCAAGAGGAATTAGGCTGTTTTTATGGCGCTTATCTCAAAAAGCATATCAACGTCAATGGCGCCCTGTGGGTTGGAGGCTTCCAATTTACCAATCGCCGCCAGACTCTTTCTTCGATCACATCGAAAGGAAAAACACATGGATGGATTTTAGCTCCTCAGGTTGAAGTGGCATCGCCTTGGTCCATCGATCAACAAGGACATTATCTCATCGAGCCGTTTGTAGCGTTTGACTGGTTCAATGGCTGGCAAAAACATTATACAGAAACAGGAAAATCGGGCCTAAACTTGAAAGTCCCTCACTGGCATTACTCGCTCTTGCAGTCAGAAGCAGGTATCCGTTTCCGTGAGCGTTTTGTGTACTCATGGGGATATATGCGCCTTGACGAAACAATCAGCTATGTCAACCAGGCTCCTATCAATCTTAAGAAACGTTTAACGACTGCTTTTGTAGGAGCATCCTCCACTTTTCCTGTTGTAGTTGCAAGCGACAAAATTGAAAATCTGGGGTCATTGGGATTGATGTGCTCCTTCAAACCCAGAAACGATGCTTATCCTTATGGCGCTTTTTCGCTACAGGCTATGGCAAACAAGACCTACCAGGTTTATTTTGCCACCGTCTATTTGGGAATGGAGTTTTAATTTTCACAGACAAGCGACAGGATCAGCAGGATGTAACATTCTTTTGTGCTCCAACCACTTCTTCCCGAAGTTAACCAACAAACCAACTCTGATATCTGTCTAATATCTGTGTGCTCCATCTTGCCTATCTTGCCGTTTACGATCCTGCCCATCTTGTTTTTGCCTGCACTGTCAGGTAAATGCCCCCTTCTTCAGCCTGATATAAGTATGCAGGATCTTCGTTCTTTGATAAATTGAAATTTTACAACAGAAAAACCCTATAAACTATAGACCCGGCCCTTGGGCCGGGTTTCCGCCGGAGGACGGATGAATCTTTCAGAGCTTTTAAAAGAACTGGATCGGACGCAATGGGTAAAACGGGACATTCCGCCTCTTAAGGGGCCGATTTTAACAAGATACGACCTCCAAAAGATGGAACCTCCGCGGGGGGATTTCGTTTCAAAAACTTCCGGGTCCACAGGTATTCCTGTCGAAGTTCAGAGAACAAATCTTTCTCTATTGTGGTGGAATGCGACGAATTTAAGAGAAGTCCTCTGGCATAAACGGGATCTTTCCCTCCCCTTTGCAGTGATTCGGCCGATAATTCAAAAGGAACTTTCTCTTCCCGAGTGGGGTTCTGCCTTTTCTCTATTAGGGAAAACCGGTCCGTTGTATGCTCACCCAGTGCAAGGCGACCTCAACCGCTGGCTGAAAAAAATCCAACCGGGCTACCTCCACACGTACCCTTCCATTTTGGAGACCATCGATCTATCGGCTCTCAAGTCTATTAAAGGGATCAAAACAACAGGGGAGACGCTCTCTTATAAAAACCCACTCATTGTGGATACGTATTCGACCGAAGAAGTCGGGACCATTGCTATTCAATGTCCGGACAATCCAGAAAATTACCATGTCATGGAAAATATTGTCGTAGAAATCCTCGATGAGCAGGACAAGCCCGCACAGATTGGCAGGGTCATCGTGACCGATCTGACAAGCCGTTATCTCTACCGGTATGATATCGGAGATTATGCAGAATTAGGAGAATGTCATTGCGGCAGAGGGCTCCAAACCATCAAAAAAATCCTAGGCCGCCAGAGAAATAGGGTTGTTTTACCTGACGGATCAAGCCATTGGCCTCGCATAGGATCAAGGGATTTTAGGAAAATTGCTCCGGTCAGACGTTTCCAGGCAGTGCAGAAAGATTTGAACACAATAGAGCTACGCCTCGTTGTCGAAAGACCACTCATCCGAGAAGAAGAGAAAGCTCTTTGTAAAGTCGTGCACTATTGGATCGGCCATCCTTTTGAGGTGCAGTTTGTCTATGTCGATGAATTTCCTGCAGGAAAATTTGAAGAATTTATCTGCTTGGCCGGCAAATGAGTCAGTGGGATCAAATGTCTGAGCGGTGGTCAAATGAATGGGGCTCGCCCCTAAGACCGTCGCAAGAAGATGTGGCAATGTTCAAAAATCAATTGAGAGAGGGTGATCAAACACTTCTTTTGGGAGTCACACAAGAATTACAACATCTGGCCAACCTTGCAATTGATAATAACCCAAAAGCTATCGAGATCTTCCAAACAGGAGCAGTCCTTGGAGACTGGAAGGATCTTCCCTTCGAATCAAAATTCGATGCGCTCATTGGTGATGGCTGCTTGACGGTCTTTCAAGGCAGCCCGGAATTATTTTTTGAGCAGGCAAAAAAAGCATTAAAACCGAATGGACGCCTGATTTTGCGCGTTTTTATTTCTCCAGAGCACAAAGAAAATCTCAATAGCGTACTCGAAGAAAAAAAAGGGTTTCACGCCTTTAAATGGAAAGTTGCGCAAGCCCTGGCAAATCCGTATGTGGCTGTAAAAATGGTTCGTGAGGTGATCCGTCCAGTTTGGGATCATCCCACGTTGGATGTCTACCAAAACTCAGACCTGGTTTACTATTTCCCAAAACTATCGGAGCTTCCCCCTTGGGATCACATTCAGTTTGGAAGCTCTTACGAACTTGCCGAAAGGTGTCCCGTCGTCACCTGGAAATTCAACTAGAAGTGATTAAAAAGACTTGCTCCATCTGGTCGAGGGTATGCTTCAGCATAAACTTATCTTCGACGAGCTTAGCAGCTGCATCGCCATAACCCTTTCGTAGCTGCAGGTCATCAGCTAGGCGTAAAACTGCTTCTGCCACTTTTTCAGGCGACGAAGGAGGGACTAAAATACCTGTCACGCCATCCAAACAGACCTCGGGAAGTCCCCCAATCGTGGTTGTCACGAGGGGTTTTTTCAAATAAGCGGCTTGTAGGGAAGCTTGAGAAATCCCTTCATGGGCAGTACTTAAAAGGGTAAAAATATCGAGAGCTGCTAATGCTGTATACGGATCGTCAAGATGGCCAGTAAAGACTAAAGGTGTAGATTCATCGACAAGATGACGGAAATTTTCTAAATAACCACCACCAACAACGACCCATTTTAGATGCGGATAGCCTTTTAAAAGGCGGGCAGCTTCAATCAGATCTTGGATTCCTTTCCAGGAACGGACAACACAGACCGTGCCGATCAAAATATCGTCTTTTTTTATCCCAAGCTTGTCACGAAATTCTTGGACCCTCTTCCCATCGACTTGAAAAGGTTCCACGCCTGTTGGAATGCACTTAAAACGAGAAACAGGCAAACAGGCAAGCTCAGCAATTTTAGGAATAATTGCCGATGATGTGGTGACAATAAAATCAGCAAGACAGCGGTATAATAAAAAAGCATTGAGGCCTCCACGTACTGCCGTGGAAAGATGCCGTGTCCGAATCACTTTGCACTGAGTGATTTTCCCAGCTAACCCGCCGAGCCAGGAATCTAAAGAAGAATGAGTATTGACAACGTCAATTTTATGCTTTCGAATGATCTTTAATAAAGCTCTCAAAGCAGAAAAAGCTTTGCTGCGATGAAACTTAATTTCATAGACGGTAAATCCAGCCTTCTTTGCTTGATCCACCAGCTTTCCTCCACAAGTCACAGCGAAAATAATTTCGTGGCCGCGGCTGCGCAGGCCAATGGCTTCTTTCAAGATTCGGATTTCTTGACCACCCCAGCCGTTGGAGCTTTCAGTGTGTAAAATGGGCATCTTTGAACCTGTCTCAGTAAAATTTTTCGTCGATTTTCGGGATTATTTTGGCCGATTTTCGATTTTCTTTGCAGGGGTAGTATACGAAAGCTGATACAACCCCTGCAAAGAAAATCGAAAATCGGCTCAAAAGAACCCGAAAATCGACTGAAACTTTTTACTGAGACAGGTTCTCTAATTCCTTTAAGATTCTTCGATGTCCAGAAGAGAAAGGAAGCAAGATAAGTTCCTGCCATTTTTTCCATTCAAATCCATCTATATTCTTTTTTTCAGCACTCTCATATAAACACGGATAAAGCGTCACATTATACCTAGTAAACCCATGTTTGACGAGAGGAAGTTCTGTTAATTTTTTTAAAGAAAGATCAACTCCAAGTTTTTCATTTAAAAGAGCATAGGGAAATTCATAAAGCCCGGCCATGACTTTTCCTTCTTTTTCTTGCTTCACAAGAATCTCATCTTTCCAGTGGATGATTGCAACTTGACGCTCTAAATAAATCGTTGTTGGCCTCTTTTTCTTAATCGGAAAGTCTTCCGCCTTGCCCTGCCGATAAGCCTGGCACCCTTCCATCAAAGGACACTCGCTGCACTTAGGTCTGCGCTGACAGACTTTGGCCCCTAGCTCAATCAACCCTTCCATGGCAATCCAAGGCTCGTCATCTGGGAGTAATGACAGGGAGAGCTCTTCATAAGCTTTGCGCTGCGCACTATCTTTTTCCGAGGCAAAAAAACGGGAAAGGACCCTGATCACATTTCCATCGACAGCTGCAGCTTTTTGATGATAAGCAAAACTCAAAACTGCACCAATGGTATAAGGCCCAAATCCCGGCAGCCGATCTAATTCTTCAGGGGATTTCGGCAGCTCTCCTTCAAAATTGCTCATCACTAGTTGGGCAGCTTTGTGCAGATTCCTGGCACGGCTATAGTAGCCTAACCCCTCCCAGGCCTTGATAACGTCTTCCAATGGAGCTTCAGCCAAAGCAGCGATAGTAGGAAATTTTTGCATCCAGCTGTTAAAATAAGGAATCACGACCGCTACCTGCGTCTGTTGAAGCATCACCTCAGAGATCCATACGCGGTAAGGAGTCTTGCATTCCCTCCAAGGAAGCTCTCGTTGATGCTCTAAAAACCATTCTTTAAGCCGATTTACGGCATCTTTTTCCATCTTGGCCATCATAGCACAACCCCTTCTCTCTGCAACTAGATTAAAATAAATACTTTGCATTTCTGGCATACTTTTTGCATCACTCTTCTAATCAACAAAGGAATTTTGAATGACAACCGAATGGACACAGCACCATACAGACCTCCAAAATCTAATGAAGAAAGAAATCGATGCAATGAGGGAATTACTGGGAAATCTCCACCAAGAAGAGATGCTTATCTTGCAAAAAGAGACAGCCTATTGGACCCAGCTCATGGAAGAAAGAGGTCATTTAATTGAGCACTTAAGCCACTTACGTCAAGACCGGATGTACATCACTGGAATTCTTGAGACGATGAACCAAGCCCATGCCAATGTTCCACTCGAGCAGCTCGTGCCTCCAGACAATGAAAATAGCTGGGAACTTTTGGCCCAGCGCGACCAAATACTTGCCCTGCTTGACCGCATGAATCTTCAGTGCAGCCGCAATGAAATGCTGACACAACTAGCCCGCCACCAAGCTGCCCCAGAGCTCCAGCCTGAAAAAAAAGCAAAAATCTCTATTGCGATGCTGCCTCCCGAGGATTATAACAATAGGAATGCTTCATAGCACTGCGGGTTTCATTTACGGACCATTAGAGCACCACCTCGATCATCTAGCCCCCTTCTGTAGCTTGATGCAAGTCCCCCTGATCGTCACCGATGAAGACCTTCTCCAGAAAGCTCGCCTCTATTACCCCGATCTAGAACTTTTATATTGGGACTGTCTAGAAGCTCCCTTTGAGGTCGTCCGATCGTTCGACACGCTCTTTTACTCAACTCCCCGCTGCATGTTCGACGAAGTCTTTTTTATCGCAGAAGCCAGCTTGGGAAAAAAGATGAGAACGATCTGGCTTCCTCATGGCAACTCGGACAAAGGGCATGCTTCAGTCCTTATGGAAGGTTTAAAAAACGAAGAGACCCTGCTGGTCTATGGCCCGAAAATGATCGACTTTCTTAAAAATAAAAACGTCTTCTGTCCCACTATTTCCATTGGCAATTTTCGACTTGAGTACTACCGCCGGCACAAAAAATTCTATGACTCTCTGATCCAAGAGCTATCCCTTCCTTCCATGAAGACAGTTCTCTATGCCCCCACGTGGCAGGACGGTGAAAACTCAACCTCTTTCTTTCATGCTGCCCAAAATCTGATCGAGCAGCTGCCTTCCAATGTTCTCCTCCTGATTAAACTCCATCCCAATCTTGAAAAAACATCCAGCGTTCTGCAGTTTGTCTTGCAAAATGAGACTCATCCTAACGTCCGCTTCCTTCCCGGCTTTACCCCTATCTATCCAATCCTTGAAAGAGCTGATATCTACCTGGGAGATATGTCATCGATTGGATACGATTTTTTAAACTTTAACCGACCGATGTTCTTTTTCAATCCCACCGGTCGGGATCCTTCCGACCTAGGACTTTACCTACATCGGTGCGGGCAAACATTGCAACCCCATCAAATCATTCTTAACGATGATCAATCCCATTTGACAGAGGTGCGTCATGAGACTTATGCTTATACTTTCGGAAAAGAGCCATGGGATGCTGTCCGACAAGAGATCCTACAAAACATAAGGTAAAGCCGCTTGACAAATCGTTGGATCGCCATCCATACAGGACCTATCCATTACTTAGATCATCTCGGAGTTTTATGTATTGAGCTAAGGCTTCCCCTGCTAGTCACGGAAGAATCCACCTATCAGGCTGCCCGCAAGTTTTATCCTCAGCTAGACTGCAGGCTCATTGATCTCCAAGCTCTTTCTTTG
>Ga0206825_1140_pt1 | contig 10963 bp, 8 predicted proteins | sample Alteio_BWOrgCont_79_FD_152875 | JGI IMG/M metagenome (GOLD analysis project Ga0206825, IMG submission 152875) | Enriched cells from forest soil in Barre Woods Harvard Forest LTER site, Petersham, Massachusetts, United States -... | ecosystem: Environmental > Terrestrial > Soil > Temperate forest > O...
GGAACTATTGTAGTTGTGGCATAAGGCGTTGTAATGGTTTTAATCAGGTGGCTGTTCTGGTAAACGTTAGCGCCGTAAACACTGAATGATTCGAGCTGCAAATAATCGCCCATCCTGTTTGCCATATCAGGGTATATGGCATAAGCTGTGGTTGCACTTAATGAAAGTGGAAAAACACAAGTCCTCGTGAGTGTGCCATTTGCATCATAAGCATACACGCTAACCGGGTATTGGGTATTAGTATTCAGGGCGTCTTTATATGGATAAGTGGATATGGTGTGTGTGGTTGTTGGCGCTGTTGGTGAATAAGTTGTCCATACGGCTGTCATCGGAAGTGTGAGGATGGTATCGCGATTAGGGTAAACAGGGTTTATAAAAGGACTTATCCCGGAATCAGGGAAAGTAGCGCTCAAACCGCCATTGAAACTCTGGTTATAAAGATCACCGTTGCTGGAGGTGAATACATAGCTTGCAGAGATAGTTGTGCCGCTGTCATTGTAGGTTACGCCTTCATTAGTTAGCAGGTTCGACAGGTACGTATATGAATAACCGACAGAAGGAACAGAACCGAAAGAGGAATTAGTGATCTGCCCAACTGCGTTCTGGGTAAAGTTATCAGTTTCAATTGTATCCGATAGGCTGGCGGTTGTGGAGGTTTTGGTTATACTACTCCCACTGTAATTAAAAGTGCTGCTGATAAATTGCTGGCTGCTCCTTGCGGCATTTGAATCATTTGTTGAATAAATGATCTTGGAAACCCTGTTATTTCCATCATAAGAAAAAGTATAGTTTTCCGTAATTACCTGGGAGGTGCTTGGAACAGGTAATGTTATATTTTGGGAGGTAACCTTTGTAAACCCAAGTATCCGGTAATTACTGGGCGTGGGATAGGTAGGGTGCGTGGTTTTTTTGCACGAAGAATACAATAGTACACAGGTCAATACCATGGGGGCAAGGTATAATAAACGTAATATTTTCATACAGGCTTTTTTAAAACATTAAGAGGTCAAAAATAGCAAATACATACCAATAGTCAATAGTTATACCGACCAATAAAGACGAATCTTACTATAAAAATACAAAAAGATATGGAAAAAGTAAAAAATTAGTAACTACTCAGGTTGGAATTTCTTCCAGTAGAATAAGTGCCTGAAATACATTTTGACCATTTTTGATGGTAGTATCTATAATGGATCGCAGAGTAGCGAACCGATTTGCGCCATTATCAGACCTGAACTGGCCTGATACTTTAGCTTTGACTTTTACATTTCTGATGGCTCGTTCTGAGCTATTATTATCGGCAGGCACATTTTCGTAATAGAGAAAGGTTAGTATGGCCCGCCTATTTTTTACTAAGCGTTTAATAAAGGCCTTGACCTTATGGTGGTAGGTGAGGTAATCAACTGCCAGCAGACTATCCAATTGCTCCTGGATTGAGCCGACCGATGGAGGAGGCTCATTATAATCTTTCTTTGTAAACTGCTTCTTTAGCGCTATTGCATCAAGCAAAAGTTGTTTCATTTTTTTGCTCCATGTACAGTATAAAGTATCTTCAAAATTATTCAGTTCACGAAGTAAATGAGCAAGGCATAACTGATGAAGATTTGCCGGGGTTTTCAATTGGGCAGGTAAGCAGTCACTTACATAAACAGCTTGTGGAAAGCCTTGCGGAAAGAACTTTTCAATAGTCTCATAGCCTCTGTTCATGGATGCTGCAATAAAAGTAACAGCCTTATTCTGCCATGTATAAAACCAACCTTTCTTTCCCTTTATAGGGCAGCCGGTTTCATCTGCACCAACCACTCTACTTTGTGCTATCCTATCTTTAAGCACCTCATAGGCAACCTCTGCTTTTTGGGCAGTCCGGTTTAGTAAATTATCAATAGTCCCCTGGCTTAGTGGTATTGAAAACACATCTTTAAAAAAGGCTGCCAGGCGTTTAAACGGCATATAGTGATAAACTGTCAAATAGTTTGCAAGAGCTGATACGCTTGCCCCATATTGAATTGGCGCTTTCAAATGATCAGGTAAGGGGATGGTGCAGACTATACCACAGTGCCGACAATGTTTACTGTGTGACCGATGCTCTACATATTGCACTTCTATGGTAGGAATAACAACTTCTTGCTTACGCTCATTTATTGTTGAACGCTCATTTTGTAAATCAGCACCGCAACATTGGCACAATACTGGTATATAATCAACAACCTTATCTGGAATCTCCTGCATTTTAAGCGTTGACCCTTTATGGCCTTGCTGGCCTCCACTTTTACGATTTGATGAAGTACGTAGGCTTTTTGAATTAGAACGTCCTATATCATGGGAAGGTGGTGTAGAACTTGTATTACTATTGCGGCCATTGCGCAATAAACTAATCTCTTCCCTTAACTGCTTTACTTCTTCCGACAATTTTACCACCAGAGTTTTTAGCTCGTTATACTCGGATAATGGTATGCTAATCATCGTTTCGATAACGCAAAGAAAACACTTATTTGATTATGTAGTATGTCTAAACTAAACTATCTTTGGAATATCTTATACCTGAGTAGTTACAAAAATTATAGTCCTTTTACAAAATCTATAAGCAAATGGGCTACATCATCCACATGATCCAGCGTTACCATTTGCACCTTATCAAAAACATCGTGGTAATAGCCCGGCCCGCCATCAGAATAAATGAAAAAACAGGGAACACCGGCGTTAGTAAAATAATACTGGTCGCTGTTGGCGGCAGGCGGCCTGCTGAAAATAGCCGGAACATATTTTTCCTGGGCATTAATAAATTTAAGGAACTCAAACTGGTCGGGATATTTGGTGGCATTTACCACGGTTATCCCATCGGTGGCGTCGCCCATAATATCAATGTTGGTAAGGAATTTCATATTTTTCAACGGCACCACTGGCTCCGAAACATAAAATTCAGAACCCATCAACCCTGCTTCTTCCCCGGCAAAGGCTATAAACAAAGTAGTATAGTGTGGCGGATGCTGGGCATAGAAAGAAGCAAGGTACAACAACACCGCTACGCCGCTTGCGTTATCGCTGGCCCCGGGAAAAACAGTGGATGCGCCCATCATGCCTAAATGGTCGTAATGGGCGGTAAAGGCTACAAAGGTGTCTCTTACCGCGCCGGGTATGCAACCTATTATATTCTCGTTGTGGAAATGGGGCACAAATTCTGCGGTCTCATTCACGCTTACTCTCTTTATTTTCTTAGGCAGGGCGTCTTTTTTTACATAGAATACGGTGGCAGCGTTTACGTCCCGGCTTACGGTCCAGGTAAGTTTTTTTTCTTCGGGAATTATGTAGCACCCTTTAGGGAGCAGGGCAGCCAATTCGTCTTGTTTGATATGGAGCATCTTTTCGCAAAAATCATCGGCGTTATAAAGTGCATAAGTATGGCCTTCATCAATTGACGCCAACATTTGAAGCCACTGCGCGCTGTCTGAAAAATTAGCAAAGTCTATTCTTTTCACCGGCACATCACCCATCACTAACGACGGGCTGCCGGCGTCAATCAGGAAGTCTTCCCCGGGGGTCAGAAATTTGCCATTAACAGACAGCGCCATTTTGCCGGGAAAGGTATTTACCGGGAACGCAAATGCCTGGGCATAATGCCTGCCGGGGATAAGGGGCTGCAACCTGAGTTCTTTGAATCTTTTAAGGATGTACTTGGCGGCGCTGTCCACTCCGCCATTTACATAGCCCCTGCCAAACATATCGTCAGCCGTGAGCTTAGCCATTTCATTACCGATCCAATGCTTGTCAGATTCGGCCTTAACCTTCATTGCGCTTACCCTGGCTTTTTTTGCTTTTTTGCTTGTATCGGCAACCTTTGGCGGCATGGGGTTTTTTACCTGTGCATTTGCAAGGAAGGTGAAAATCAGAAGAATAATTAAGAAGAATACAGTAAGTTTGTTCATAGAATGGGTAAAGCATGGAAAGGAGCCTTTGTTTATTGTATGTTTTTTCCTGCCCATGCAAAATAATTATTTTTCGGGATAAAAATATTTCTGGGTTTACCTTACTTTCTTAATATGCCACTATTTGCAAAATGGGAAATCGGAGAATATGGACACGCTGCTATCTGGAAGATAGAGGAGCCGGAGTCTTTTTTCGGTGAATATGCCGTTGTTTCCGGGCCGGAGATAAAGAATGAGAAAAAAAGGATAGAACACCTTGCCGGGCGTTTTTTACTGAAGTTCCTTGACAAAGATTTCCCATTGCATAGCATTAGTAAAGACGAGCATGATAAACCGAGGATACCCGGAGACAAACAATTTTTTTCCATCTCCCATTCCTGGCCCTATGTGGCAGTGTCTATCAACTCATTTCTTGAAACCGGTATAGATATACAAACATGGCACCCCCGGATAGAACAAATACAGCATAAATTTTTATCTCCCGAAGAACAGCCATTGTTTAATTACGACACAAGGTTACTTACCCTTGCCTGGTGTGCAAAAGAGGCCGTTTATAAATGGAACGGAAAACGTGGAGTTGATTTTATTAAACATCTGCCAATAATCAGTTATGATAAAGAAGACGGACATATACCTATATTTTTCAACATGGATAAAATTCCCCGAATTGCATTAACAACAAGCTTAATAACTACTGATTTTGCACTATCTTTCATTAGTTCGGTCATATATTTGGTTGACAGTAAATATAAATACAATTAATTGTAATGTTATTTTTTTATGAAAAATTATAAAGAAAATTATAAAAATTGAAAGAAAACAGTAGATTTGCACAAAACTTAATATTATGTCATCTTTACGTTTTCAGGCCATACAGGGGCTATCTGATGGCGAAGCAAAAAAAATCCATGGTTATGGAGAAAAGAAAATAACCGCCATATTTGGCACCAATGTATTCAGCGGACGCACAATCCGTGAATATGTAAGCGATGAGGCATATAAGAGCCTTATGAATTCGGCAAAATCGGGTTCGAGGGTGGACCGCAGGATAGCCGACCAGGTGGCAGCCGGCATGAAGGCATGGGCCGAAGAAAGAGGCGTAACCCACTTCACGCACTGGTTCCAGCCGCTCACAGGCACTACGGCTGAAAAACACGATTCCTTTTTCACCATAAAAAGTGATGGCACAGCCATTGAGCTTTTTGATGGCGATGCACTGATACAGCAGGAGCCTGACGCTTCCAGCTTCCCCAATGGAGGTATCCGCGCCACTTTCGAGGCGCGCGGCTATACCGCATGGGACCCCTCATCACCGGCATTCATAATGGAAGCAGGCTCCGGGAAAACGCTGTGCATACCCACTATATTTATCGCGTACAACGGCGAGTCGCTGGATTATAAAGCGCCTTTGTTGAAATCAATTGCCGCGCTGGATAAGGCAGCCGTAGATGTGTGCCATTTATTCGATAAAAATGTAAGCAAGGTAACTGCTACGCTGGGTTGGGAACAGGAGTATTTTGTAATAGACGAAGCCCTCGCCAACGCCCGGCCCGACCTGCTGATGTGTGGCCGCACACTTTTAGGCCACGGCCCAGCAAAGGGACAGCAGCTTGAAGACCACTATTTCGGCTCCATACCGGAACGGGTATATGCCTTCATGCAGGATTTTGAACAGGAATCTTACAAGCTGGGCATACCATTGCGCACCCGGCACAATGAGGTAGCGCCATCGCAGTTTGAGTGCGCACCGATATTTGAAGAATGTAATATTGCCGTGGACCACAACACACTGCTGATGGATGTGATGAGCAAGGTAGCGAAACGCCATAAGCTAAAGGCATTACTGCACGAAAAACCATTCGCAGGTATCAATGGCTCAGGCAAACACAACAACTGGAGCCTGGCTACAGATACGGGCATCAACCTGCTCTCGCCGGGGAAGACGCCGCGTACCAACCTTATGTTCCTGACCTTTTTTGTAAACACTATAAAGGCGGTGCATGACTATGACGACCTGCTGCGCGGCGCAATAGCATCGGCAAATAATGACCACCGGCTGGGGGCAAATGAAGCTCCGCCTGCTATTATTTCCGTTTATATAGGCAAGTACCTGAGCGATGTGCTGGATGAAGTGGAATCGAGGGTAAAAGAGAAATTTACCGAGCAGGACGAGGTGATTCTGAAATTGGACATCCACAAGCAAATACCCGAACTGCTGATGGATAATACGGACCGCAACCGTACCAGCCCGTTTGCATTCACCGGCAATAAGTTTGAATTCCGCGCAGTAGGTTCGTCTGCCAACTGCGCTTCGCCGATGGTGGTGCTTAATACCATTATGGCGGAAACACTGAAACAGTTTAAAACCGATGTGGACGCGCTGATAGAAAAAGGAGAGAAGAAAGAGATAGCCGTGCTGCAGGTGCTGCGCGATTATATTGCAAGGTCGAAGAAGATAAGATTTGAAGGCGATAATTACAGCGAAGAATGGGCGGAAGAAGCCAAACGCCGTGGGCTGAACAATTTCAAAACTACCCCGGAGGCGCTGGAGGCTTTTGTAACGGAAACAGGGAAACAGGTATTTTATAACAACGGCATCTACAGCAAGCGCGAACTGGAAGCCCGCCACGAGATAATGCTGGAAGACTATGTAAAGAAAGTGCAGATAGAAGCGCGGATGATCGGCTACCTTGCCACCAACCACGTGCTGCCCGCAGCCGTTAACTACCAGAATACGCTGATACAGAATGTGCGCGGGCTAAAGGAACTGGGCCTTGACAAAAAAACCTACAAAGCGCAACTGAACCTGCTGGAAGTTATCAGCAACCACATACAGAACATAAACGATAATGTGGAAGCCATGCTGGAAACACGCAAAAAAGCAAACGAAATTGAAGACATGCACAAACGCGCCCTGAAATACTGCCACGAGGTAAAGACCCACTTTGATAAGATACGCTACCATGCCGATAAACTGGAACTGGTAGTGGACGACAAGCTATGGCCATTGCCAAAGTACAGGGAGCTATTGTTTATGAGGTAGAATATTGCCAAAAAATTATTTAAAACAAAAGTCGTTCCTTTGTAGGAACGGCTTTTTGTTTTTTTGAGATTATACTGTAATTGGTATAAATTAGTGCGTTATAGTGCCATGATTTAACAACATAAACAACATGACGTTCAACTCCCTCCAGTTCCTCGTATTTTTCATGGTGGTGACACTGTGGTTTTTCCGGCTCAAAAGCCAGAAGGGGCGCGTATGGCTGCTGCTTATAGCAAGCTGCTATTTTTATATGTCGTTCATACCTGAGTATATACTGATACTCGGCGGCACTATTATCGTTGATTATTTTGCGGGGTTGCTCATAGAAAAAAAACGAAGCGGGCAAACGGAAATTCTGGCTCGTGATAAGCCTTATAGCAAATATTGGCACGCTTGCGGTGTTTAAATACTACAACTTTTTCATAGACAATATACATACAGGTTTCCTGTTTTTCGGTAAGCCGCTATCGTTGCCGCTGCTGAAAATGGCATTGCCAATCGGCCTTTCTTTCCATACCTTCCAGGCTATGAGCTATACTATAGAAGTATATAGGAAAAAGCAGGCTGCGGAAAGGAATTTTGTTGTTTACGCGCTGTATGTGATGTTTTACCCACAGTTGGTGGCGGGGCCTATAGAAAGGCCGCAGAATGTGCTGCCGCAGTTGAAAGAGTTCCGGCCCTATAACTGGGACAATGTAAAAGAAGGCATGGCGCGGATGCTGTGGGGATTCTTTAAGAAAGTAGTTATCGCAGACAGGCTGGCTATGGTGGTGGAGCGTACCTATGGCCATACCCATGAAAGCTCTTCCTTAGCATTATTTACCGGGGCAGTTTTTTATTCGTTCCAGATATACTGCGACTTTTCCGGCTATTCCGATATAGCCATAGGCGCGGCAAAAGTGATGAATATACGGCTGATGGAAAATTTCAACATGCCCTATTTATCGCGCAGCATCAGTGAGTTCTGGAGCCGGTGGCATATATCGCTCTCCAGTTGGTTCCGCGATTACCTCTATATCCCGCTTGGCGGGAACAGGAAGGGTGAATGGCGGCGCAAGCTGAATGTATTTATCGTATTCCTGCTGAGCGGCTTGTGGCATGGCGCCAACTGGACATTTGTGGCATGGGGGCTGCTGCACGGGCTGTTAGTAATTATACTCACCAGGAAAGGAAAACAGCAACCAGACAGTAAAGCAAACTTAGCTACGGCAGCCCGGATAGTTGTAAATTTCTTGCTGGTAACCTTTCTGTGGATATTTTTCCGGTCGGAGAACATTGGTGCGGCATGGGTGTATATTAAGGAAATATTTGCGTTCCGGGGCGGTTCTAACTATGTTGGGGTAAACAGGGCAGAACTGATATTCTCTGTACTTGTGATAGCAATAATGATGTACCGCGAAAAGTTTTTGCCGGTACACTTTATCAGCAAGAACTCCCTGTTCTATTTATTCACTTTTTGTATGGTGCTGATCTGTTATTTCTTTGGCGTGTTTGCAGAAAATCAATTTATTTACTTCCAATTCTAAGGAATGCTTAAAATAATTGCGAGTTACTTTTTTATTGTTTTTGGTTTGGCAGCTTTGTGGGTGTCCACATCGCGCTCTGTAATTAAATGCCTTTTAGAAAAAAGAGATAATAATGAATGGTGGGGCGTTAACCAGCTTATACATGGTGATCTTGCAAGCATATCGCACCTTGATTATTTAAACAAATTTTCCTTGCCAACCCATAGTACACTTAAACGCGCAAACTATACAGGCCCCAAAAATACAACGCTGTTTATTCATGGCGACAGCTATTTGTATAAAGTACAAGATTCTATTTTTGCGGGAATTTCTTCCTTCCATTTTACCGGTTGGAACAATCAATATCATTATCATCTTGATTCCTCAAAAAGGAACGTTCTTATAATAGAAGTTGCAGAGCGGCTTGTAAGAAATTATTACGGGACAACAGAAATTCTTGACGAGTTATGCGATACAACAATCACGAAAAAAAACATCAGTAGCTTATCTAAGCCAATTATATCTGAAATAAAATATAGCTCTCTTTTTTTCTGTACTGACCCTATGAGCATTTTTAATAAAAATATCAACCAAAACCTGGAATACAACCTGTTTAATTACAATTTTATGATGCCCCTGTTTGGCTGTAAAGCTGCGATCAATTATTATCTGTTTAGCAGGGCTTCCGGTGACGTGGTAATTTCAAAAGACAAACACTTTTTGTTTTATAAAGAAACAGTAAGTTTCACCTTGCCCGGTAGTTCCTTTTCCCCGCTTAGCGATGACGAAATAACCCATTTGGTAAGCAATTTCAACATTATCCATGATTATTATAAAGCGACAGGGTTTAAAGAGATATACCTGTCAATAATTCCAAGTACCGTTACTATAATGCAGCCGGAAGGCTACAATAACCTGATACCACGCATACAAAATGATAAACGGCTTAAAATGAAAATCATTGACGCCTGGTCTGTTTTCAAAAAATCGAAGGAGTTACTTTTTTTTCCGGGAGATACACATTGGAATAATACAGGAAAACAAATATGGGTGGATATGGTGAATGAACAACTGACAAAGGAATGAACCAGCCATACATAGCTAAATGAAAATATTCTCAGCCAGGCATTTTTACTCATGAAGAATGAACTAACACAAAAGGCAAATACACATTGTTCAAAAGCATGAAAAATCTAACCGCAAATAATCCGGGAAAAGGAATCTATATATTTGTATAAAGATCGTAAAAATGAAGCAAATCAAAGGCCTGGATACACTTAGAGCATTTGCTGTTTTTTTTGTTGTAATGCAGCACCTGGGCGTATGGTTTGACGCAGGAACACCTATCGGGCATTTTATTCTTTACGTATTGATACCTGATGGTGGGTTTGGTGTAACACTTTTCTTTGTATTGAGCGGCTTCCTTATTACTTCTATCCTGCTTAATGCGAAGCGATCAACTGAAAACAACAATCACTTTTTTACCATAAAGAATTTTTTTATCAGGCGCGCTTTGCGCATTTTCCCCATATACTATTTATTGCTGCTGGTTTTATTCTTAGTTAATTATCAGGATGTGCGGCAGCATATTGTATATTTTGCAACCTATACTTCTAATATACTTATTTATCATAGCGGATGGAATTGCCTTTCCCATACATGGTCGCTTTCAATAGAAGAACAATTTTATTTAGTCTGGCCCTGGCTTGTATTGTTTATTAAAGACGAGTACCTTAAATATTTATTTACCGGGGCCATAGTCACCGGAATAGTAAGTACACATTTTGCTTTGTATAGCGGGCATTTGCATCCCATGCTTGTTTATCATTTTTTTGATGCTTTTGGTATTGGCGGTTTTTACGCCTATACCCGGCATGAATTTAAAGAGTCTGACAAGGTAAAAAAAATAATTACTGCGCTTGCCTGCATTTGCCTGGTCGCTTATTTTTACTGGAAGGTTATGGTTTATGCAGAGCACCCTATGCACTTCATTTTCATGATAAAAACGGTGCATAGTATTATCGCCGTATGGCTGATTATGCTTGTCATCAATAACCGGTCGGTATGGGTAAAAAAGTATATCCTGGAAAACAGGTTTCTGAATTTTATTGGAAAGATCAGTTATGGCATTTATTTATACCATTATGTGTATAATGACGCTTTGGCGACCCCGGTAAATAATTTTCTCAACAAAGTTATTTCACATTATTCATCAAACATCAGCCCCCCGGATAATCATTATTATTTTTGGGTACATGCAGCTATGATCATTCTGATCTCAACAATTTACTATCTATTCATTGAAAGGCCAATATTAAATTTGAAAAAGTTTTTCCGGTACGATAGGTCGCGGGCCAAATGATGCCAATGAAGTAGCAAGAAAAGTTTCACGCAGAGGCGCAAAGACGCAGTTTCTGGTGTGCTGTTTTAAAGTCCGCAAAGGCGTATAATCCAATACTGCTTTTTGATGTTTTAAAAGTATAAGTTGAAAT